>Ga0208849_1000097_pt1 | contig 84940 bp, 88 predicted proteins | sample NGESurdeep072012_10_FD_184470 | JGI IMG/M metagenome (GOLD analysis project Ga0208849, IMG submission 184470) | Arctic peat soil microbial communities from Barrow, Alaska - NGEE Surface sample 53-3 deep-072012 (SPAdes) | ecosystem: Environmental > Terrestrial > Soil > Wetlands > Peat ...
TAAGTGAACGCAGTCGTCGGCGTCATCCTCGGCTCGAAGTCAGACCTGCCTCTCATGGAGTCGTGCGTCAAAGTGCTCGAGGAGCTTGGCCTTACCCATGAGCTGAAGGTTTGCTCGGCGCACCGCAACCCCCGTGGGGTCATGGAATGGGCCATGTCTGCGCGCGAACGCGGCATCAAGGTGGTGATCGCCGCAGCGGGAGGCGCCGCACACCTTCCCGGCGTGGTTGCCGCCTGGACCGATCTGCCGGTGATCGGCGTGCCGGTGCCGACCCAGCATCTCGGTGGAGTCGACTCCCTGTATTCGATAGTGCAGATGCCTGCCGGGATCCCTGTGGCCACGGTAGCCATCGGCGAGGGTGGTGCGAAGAATGCCGCCTGGCTGGCGGCGCGCATTATTGGACTGAGCGACAGCGCGGTTGAAGCGCGCCACAGCGAAAAGCGCGCGGCGCTCGCGGGACCTTGATGGCGAAAAAGACGCCACGCCTGCGGCTGGTCGACACCACTTTTAGAGACGCGCAGCAATCGCTGCTCGGAGGCCACCTGCGCGGCGACGAGATTGTGCCGATCGCCGCGAAGATGGACGCGATCGGCTTTACCGCGATGGAAGCATTTGGGGGCGCGACCTTCGAGACCCAGGTCCGCCGGCGCGAGGACCCTTGGGACTACTTGCGAAATCTGGCCAAGGTCACGCCGAACACTCCAATCCAGGCGCTGATCAGGGGCCAAAACCTCCTCGCGAATCGCAATTTTCCTGATGACGTGGTCGAGCTCTTCATCAAGCACGCCGTCAAGTGCGGGGTCGATGTGTTTCGCATCTTCGACCCGCTCAACGACCTTCGCAACATGGAGGCAACCGTCGGTGCGGCGCTGAAGGCGAAGAAAAAAGTTCAAGGCGCGCTGAGCTATGCGATCTCGCCCGCCCACAACATCGAGCTGTGGTGCTCGCTCGCGAAAGGCCTGGTGAACATGGGCTGCCACGAGGTCGTGATCAAGGACACGTCAGGCCTGCTCAGCCCTCAGGCGACCTGGGAGCTGGTCACAGCGCTCAAGGCAACCGTCGACGTTCCAATCGACGTTCACTCGCACTGTTCGAGCGGCATGGCGCCGATGGCGTACATGGCGGCGGTCGAAGCCGGCGCGGAGGTCCTCGATGTCGCCATGTCGCCACTTGCCTGGGGTACGTCGCAGCCCGCCGTCGAAAGCGTGGTTGCCGCCCTGAGGGGCGGGGAGTACGACACCGGGCTGGACCTGGCGAAGATGTGGGACGTTCAGCACGACGTCGAGGTCTTGAAACGAAAGCACATCGAGGACTTGAGCCCGGTTGCCGACCGCGTGGACGCGAGCATCCTGCGCTACCAGATGCCGGGACTGATGCTCGAAGACGTTCATCGGCAGCTGGCCGCGCGCAATGCCTCGGGACGGCTCGCCGAGGTGCTGGAGGAGGCCAACCGCGTGCGGCAGGAGCTCGGTTATCCGCCGCTGGTCGCGCCGATCCGCCAGATGATCGCCACACAGGCCGTCTACAACGTGATCGGAGGCGATCGCTACGCCACCGTGACCCAGGAGTTGAAGGACTACCTGCAGGGTCTTTATGGCAGGCCGCCGGTGCCGGCCGATCCCGAGCTGCGAAGGCTCGTCCTCGGCCGCGAGGAGCCCATCACCATTCGGCCCGCCGACCTTCTCGAGCCACAGGTCGGGGCGGCGCGTATGCAGCTAAAGAAGATGGGCTACGAGCCAACTGACGAATCCGTGCTCATCCACCTCCTGTTTCCGAACCTCACGCCTGACTATCTCCGTGGCCCCGAGCCCGAGGCGACGGCGCAGAAAGCTCCTGTTCGAGCGGTGTCTCCTGAGCCGGTTGCGGTGGCCCCGGATCCGCCTGCCGCCCCGCCGCCGCCTGCTGCCGCTGTCGCCGCGGAGTTTGACGTGGAGGTGGAGGGCGAGGTATTCAAGGTGCGCGTCAGCGGCGCCGGGATGACGGTCATGCCCGGTGTAGGCACAGGCTCTGCGCCCGCTACCACCCAACCAGGCCCGACGCCGCGCACTGGCGAGGGCACGGTTATCGCACCGATGCAGGGCCTCATCGTCAGGCTGCCAGTGAAGGCGGGCGACGACGTCAAGCTGGGAGATGTGGTCGCCGTGCTCGAGGCGATGAAGATGCAGAACGACATCGTCACCACGGTGGCCGGAAGGGTGCGCGAGGTTTACGTCAAAGAGGGCGAGGTGGTCACCCCGAGCCAGCCGCTGCTCACTGTCGGATGAAGCGAAAGCTCATCCGATCAAGAGATTGAAAAGCAAGCTTTTCAAGAAAATCCTGATCGCCAATCGAGGCGAGATCGCAATCCGGGTCATGCGCGCCTGCCGCGAGCTTGGTATCGCGACCGCCGCCGTCTACTCCGACGCCGATCGCAACGCGATCCACACGCGGTACGCGGATGAGGCGCACCATATCGGCGCCGCGCCACCTGGCGAGTCCTACCTGCAGCTCGAGCGCATCGTCAAGGTCGCTCACGACTGTGGCGCGGAGGCGATCCACCCCGGCTATGGATTTCTTTCAGAGAAACCCGCATTTCCCGATGCGTGCGAGGCGGCGGGGATCAAGTTCATCGGACCGCCGGCTTCGGCGATGCGCGCACTCAGCTCAAAGGTGTCGGCGCGGCAGATGGCGGTCGCGAATGGTGTGCCGGTGACGCCCGGCAGTGGGGCGATCTCGAATCCGCAAGAGGCTGTCGCCGCCGCGAAGGAGATTGGCTTCCCTGTGATGGTCAAGCCGTCAGGCGGCGGCGGTGGCATCGGGATGAAGGTTGTGGAGTCGGAGAGCGAGCTGGTGGCGGCGATCGAGAGCAGCGCCCAGGCGGCTCGTTCCGCTTTCGGCGACGGGACCGTCTACCTGGAGCGATACGTTCGCAAGCCGCGTCATGTCGAGATCCAGGTCATCTGCGACAGCCACGGGAACGCAGTGCACCTTGGCGAGCGCGAGTGCTCAATCCAGCGGCGCCACCAGAAGATCATGGAAGAGACCCCCTCGCCGGTGGTGACGCCGGAGATCAGGTCAGCGATGGGTGAGGCGGCGATCCGCGCCGCGAGGGCCGCCGGTTATGTCAACGCAGGGACCGTTGAGTTCATCTTCAGCGACGGAGAGTTCTATTTCCTGGAGGTCAACGCGAGGCTGCAGGTCGAGCATCCGATCACCGAGGCGGTCACGGGAATCGATCTCGTCAAGGAGCAGATACGAATCGCAGCCGGCATGGAGCTGAGCTTCACACAGGACGACGTGAGCTGGACCGGTCACGCGATCGAGATGCGCATCAACGCGGAGGACCCCCTGCGTAAGTTCATGCCCAATCCCAAAAGGATCGCGCGGTGGGTCGCGCCCGCAGGCCCGGGTGTTCGTGTCGACTCGGGGTTTGGCCCAGGTTCCGACGTCCCTCCCAACTACGACTCATTGGTGGCAAAGCTGATCGTCCACGGCAGCGATCGCGCTGAGGCGATCGCGCGGGCGAGCCGCGCTCTGCGCGAGTTCGTCGTGGTTGGTCCGGCGACGACGATCAGCTACCACCGAGCGATCCTGGCCAGCGCAGATTTCCGCGCGGGCAAGTTGAGCACTCGCTTCATCGAGGAGCATCCCGAGCTGGTCGATCAGGCCAAGCGATACGCAAGCGACATCTCGCCATTCGACTACGGCGCCGATCCAAGGCACGTGGCGGCTGCCGCGGCCGCAGTGGCCGTTGTGGTGCAGAAGTACTGAGCAAGCTGCCCCACCCGGATAGCGGCAGGCCGTTCGAGGTGTTGGCCTCTTCCACTGCGGGAACCTCGGGCCCGTTCACCCTGCGCGACGATGTGATCCGGTTTCCCGACGGACCTGAGGCGCGCTACACGGTGCTGGTCAACCCCGACTCGGCCTTCATCGTTCCCTACTTCGAGAACGGGGACACGATGTTGGTGCGCCAGTGGCGCCATGCGTGGGACGCGTCATCCTGGGAGGTGCCGGCAGGCACTTTCAATGGGGACGAAGACCCGTTGGATTGCGCAAAGCGTGAGCTTGCAGAAGAGACGGGCCTGGTGGCCGCGCAATACAGCTCGCTTGGGATCGTGCACGGCGCGGCGTTCTTGACCGGCCGTGCGCACATGTTTCTGGCGCAGTCGCTGACCCAATCGGCCAGGAGTCCCGAGGCCTACGAGCAGGACATGGAGGTGCTCCGTATGCCGTTCGCCGATGCCCTCGAAGCTGCGCTGGGCGGGACGATCGTGCATTCTGGCTCAGTGACCGCCCTATGCCGGGCCAGCCGAACGCTGAAGCTGACCTAGGGGGTCGGAGTCGGGGCCTGGCCCGGAAATGGCGAACGCCCAGGGAACGGCGACGAAACTGGGCCTGGCGTCGGGCCTGGATCTGGCGACTGCGATCCGGGCAAGTTTGGGGCTACTGGTCCGACCAGTCCGAGGTCGTACTCGGCATGCACGCTGCGGCCGCTGACGTCTTGAACCGTCGTCAGCACCACCAGCTTGTAGTTGGCGCCGGGGGTCAGGTTCAGACCGGTGATGACAACTGTGCGGTTCGCGTAGGTTGACTGGCCGCCGACCCGCTTGCCATTCCTGTCCAGCAGGATCACGCCATCGGCCACCGTGTCGGAGACGAGATCGCTGTCGAACACCACCTTCACGCTGCCAGTCGCGATGTCGACGCTGACAACTTCAGCACCCCTTCCGAGCAGCCGAGTCGGGCCGGCGCTGGCCTGGTCGATCAGGAACGGCTGACTGGCCTGAGCCCGCACCAGCGTGAGCGTCTCCTCATATTCGGACACGTCGAGCGGACCCCTGCTCAGCACAAGCCGAACCACAAATCCGGCGGTGGCCGGGCGCTGGCCTGTCAGCCCCTGAACGACGACGTAGTAGCGCGAGAAGGTGTTGACGACAATTGGCAATCCGCTGTTTGAATAGGCCTGCTTACCGCTGTCGTCGAGGAACGTGTTGGCCACCTCGGTTTGCCCAGCCAACCGGGCATTCATGAATTGGCTCACCACCGATGCGGCCTGGTCGAGTGCGGACGGCTCAGCTGCAAGAGGAGCACTGTTGGCCGCCCAGAGGGAGGCTCCCCGCACGAAGGCGAACGTGTTGCCGTTCGGGGCCCACACGGGATTGCGATATGCCCCCGTGTTGAGCAGTGCGCTTCCAGAGCCATCTGGGTGTACCGCATATACGCCGGTGTCGGAGCCGATCAGGATCACATCCGTGCTCGACCAGCTGGCGTCTCCGGCCGGCAGCGTCGCGATCGGCTGCCCGGTTGCATCCGCGACGACTGTTCCGCCCGCAGTCGCATACATCATCCGAGAGGAGTCCGGCGACCATCCGAGAAACGCGCCGGCTCGAATGCCGAGGAGTCGACTCTTGGAAGTCGTGAGATCCACCAAAAAGAGCGCCTGCCCAACCTGGGAAATCGCACTGGAGCCATTGGGCGCGATCGACACGATAGCGGCGCCCTGCGGGACCGTGGCCTGCTGCTCTGGGCCATTGGCCCCAGCCTTGAAGATGCCGCCATCCGTCGCCCAGAGAAGCTGGTCGCCGGCCCAGCTCAATGCGGTGATTTGAGGCGCAGTCGCGAGATCGGTGGTCGAGCCATCGGCCAGCGTCAGGAGCTCGATCTTGCCGCCGCGGAAATACGCAAGGCGGTCCCCCGCCGGAGCGATGGCGGGATACGAGACCCCGTCCGGGACGATCACCTTCGTATCACCGCCACCCACGCTCGCCGATTCGAGGGCGCCGCTGTCGCCGACGAAGTAGATGGTGGTCGAGTCAGCGGACCACTGCGGTGCGTAGAAGGCGCCTGATGGCAGCGCGGTCAACCGGTGCTCACCAGTCAGCTGGGAGGTGGGCGTAGCGGGGATGGTCGGCCTGGGCGACGGTGGGGGTGTCGCCGACGGACGCGTGATGAAGGTGATGGTCGCGGGGCGTGTCAGCAGCTTGCCCGACTGGGTCTTGGCGCCGGGTCCGATAGTGACCTGGTACTGAGTGTTGGGAGCAAGCGTGCCACCGGACGGGTGGACCGCCAGCGTGTTGGCATTCCACGAGAAGGTGACAGAGGTCGCAGGCGTGATCTGCACTGCGGCCTCAGTCGAGGCGTGGTTCATGGGCTGGTTGAAGCTCACCAGGATCGGCTGCTGCAGCTGCACGGCGTGCGCATCGGCGATCGGGCTGGTAACGATGAGATTGTTGACGCCCGGCCCCTGGTTCATTGTGAACACGACCACCGAGCCGATCAGCAGGATGCCCAGGGCCGCGCCTGCCCACGCGAGAGCCGGCGGACCCGCCAAGCGCCGCCACCACGGCGTGCGCACCTCGCCCATTCCCCATGCCCTCTGCATGAGCTGGCGCCGCAACGACGACCGGAATGCGTCGTCGAGCGGCGGCTCGGCCCGACGCGTCGCCCGCAGCAGCCCCGCCAGGCGGACGAGCTCCTCGTCCTGCAGGATGTCGTCGAGCTCGGGGTCGTGGTTCATGCTCATTCGACAGGCCTCAGGGCATCGGCGTCTTCGCGCAAGCGGCTGACGCCGCGGTGGATGAGGAGCTTGACCGCTCCGGCCGACTTACCCATCGCGACCGCGATGTCTTCGATTTTCATGTCCTCCTGGAACTTGAGGACGAGAGCGATCTTCTGCTGGGCCGGCAGGTTCTCGACCAGGGTCCAGATCCGGCGCAGCTCATCCCGGTGGGCAGCCAGGTCCTCGAGCGCGGGCCCTGCCACCCTGAGGTCGTGGAAGTCATCCAGGGACTGGGACGGTCGGAGCGTACGGTAGCGATCCGCGATGGCGTTCACCGCGATTTGGTACAGCCAGGCAGCAAAAGGCCGCCCCGTGTCCTGGTATCGGGGCATTGCCTTCAGAGCCTTGATAAAGATCTCCGAAGTGACGTCTTCAGCTGCGCTTTGTTCTCTCACTCTTGAATACACGAACCTGTAAATCTGCTGAAAGTGCCGGTCGTAGAGCGCCCCGAACTGCCGGGGATCCCGCTTGGCGCGTTCAACGAGGTCTCGCTCGTCATCGCGCACCGGGTCGCTCATTGGCCGATCAGCCTGTGCACTTACAAACGAGAGGGGCCTGAAGCTGGTTACGAGGCATGTACATCGGGTCGACGCGGATTATGGGGGGCGGTGCCGATCCTCCCCAGACATTGCTGCAGGCACACATCATCTTGTGGGCGTCCAATCTGCACCCACTACATCTGCCTTGAAGACCTGCGGACCGTATAATCTCGATGTCCCCCATTCGTTAGTTGGGAGCCGGCGCCCTATTTGATCGAGCGATACTCTCCGCCCGCGATTCGGGCGGTATGGTCCGACCAGCACCGGCTTGAACTGTGGCTTCGCATAGAGATTCTGGCGTGTGAGGCATGGGCGGCCGTCGGCCGAATACCGGCATCGGCGCTGCCGAAGATCCGCAAGGCATCCTTTGACCCGGCCAAGATCGCCGAGGTCGAGGAGCGGGTCGGACACGACGTCGTTGCGTTTCTGACTGTCGTCAACGAGTCGATCGGCCAACCCGAGGCGCGATACGTGCATCTCGGCATGACCAGCCAGGACCTCAACGACACTGCAACCGCCATCCAGCTCGGGGAGTCGGCTCGGATCATAGCGACGGACCTGGCGGGCGTTCGTGACGCCGCAGCAGAGCTGGCGGTTCGACACCGCCGAACGTTGATGGCCGGTCGCACGCACGGCGTCGTCGCTGAGCCGATCACGTTCGGCTTCAAGGTCGCCGGGTGGGTCGCCGAGCTCGATCGGGCGCAAGCGCGGCTTCGCCTCGCGGCTGAAGAGGTGGCGGTGGGCCGGGTCAGCGGAGCCGTTGGCACCCACGCAACCGTCGACCCCCGGGTCGAGGAGCATGTTTGCAAGGAGCTTGGACTGTCGCCTGATGCAGTGTCGACGCAGATCATCGCGCGGGACCGGCACGCGAGCTTTATGGGCGCGCTGGCTTCGGTGGCCGGGACGCTTGAAAGGATCGCCACTGAGATCCGCCACCTCCAGCGAAGCGAGGTGGGCGAGGCATTCGAGCCATTCGGCAAGGACCAGAAGGGGAGCTCGGCGATGCCCCACAAGCGCAACCCGGTCCTCACGGAAAGGGTGTGCGGCCTGGCGCGCGTTGTGCGCGGCCACCTGGTGACTGCACTCGAAAACACGGCCCTATGGCATGAACGCGACATCAGCCATTCATCGGCGGAGCGGATCATCTTTCCCGACGCGTGCGCGGTGGTCGACTTCATGGCGATCGAGATGACCAGGGTTCTGCGCGGTCTCGAGGTGCGGCCAGAGCGCATGCTGCGAAACCTGCAGTACGCGGGAGGCGTCGTGTTCTCGCAGCGGGTCCTGCTCGCTCTCGTCGACAGCGGCATGTCGCGAGAGGACGCCTATCTTGTGGTGCAGAAGCACGCGATGCAGGCGATGCGCGAGGATGGGATTGGCTTCCGCCCAGCGCTGGAAAAGGACAATGAGGTTATGAGTCGAATCGGGACGCGGATGGAAGAGCTGTTCGATCCGTGGGCCGGCCTCGAGCACACGGACCTGGCATATGACAGGCTCGGCCTTGGTACCGAGGCGCGGACGAGTTGATAGCCGGGCCGCCGGTCCTCACCACCGATCTGCCACTGAAGCTCTTCGCTCGCGGCAAGGTCAGGGACACATACGAGCTCGACGACAACAAGCTCCTCATGGTGGCCACCGACCGCATCTCGGCCTTCGACCACGTATTGCCGAACGGGATCCCTGATCGCGGCAAGGTGCTGACCCAGCTCTCGATCTTCTGGTTCTCGCAAACGGATTTCTTCCAGGAGAACCACCTGGTCTCGGGCATGATGCCTGACCTGCCGGCGGCGCTTCGAGATCGACGAGACGAGCTAGCCGGGCGCTTCATTATCGTGCGCAAAGCCAAGCGCATCGATTTCGAATGCGTCGTGCGCGGCTACCTGGCCGGCAGCGCGTGGAACGAGTACCAGGAGTCGCAGACCCTCGCCGGCGAGACCATGCCGCCGGGTCTTCGACAGAGCGAGAGGCTGGTGACTCCCGTCTTCTCGCCTGCAACCAAGGCCGAGAGCGGACACGACGAGAACATCTCCTTCACGCAGATGAAGAAGGAGATTGGAGAGGAGCTCGCGACCAAGCTCAAAGATGCAAGCCTCGAGCTGTACAGGTTTGCCTCGGAGGTCGCGGTGCGACGCGGGCTGATCCTCGCCGACACGAAGTTCGAGTTCGGCACCATCGACGGCGAGCTCATCCTGATCGACGAGGCGCTGACACCGGACAGCTCGCGATTCTGGGAGGGGTCCACTTACGTGGTTGGCACCTCGCCGGATTCATACGACAAGCAATTCGTGCGCGATTGGCTGACCCACTCAGGTTGGGACAAGGAATCGGAGCCGCCTGCGCTGCCCGACGACGTCGTCTATCAAACGCGCAACCGGTACCTGACCGCATACGAGCGACTGGTGGGCAAACCGCTATTCCACCGTAAGGCCCGCAACGAGTGATTGCTCGCGTGGTCGTAACTCCGAAGCCGCTGGTCAACGACCCCCAGGGCATCACCGTCAAACAGGGCCTGGCCACGCTGGGCTTCAGGGAGGTGTCTGACGTCCGCATCGGCAAGTACATCGAGGTGAGGCTCGACGCCGCCAGCGAGCATGAAGCGAGGCAGCGGGTGGAAGCGATGTGCAGGCAGCTGCTTGCGAACCACGTCATCGAGGACTTTCGTTTCGAGATCGAGTCCGAGGCGTCCCCTAAACGATGAAGTTTGGGGTCGTGGTCTTCCCGGGTACGTGGTCCGATCGAGATTGCGGCTGGGTGATCGACCAGGTGCTCGGCGAGCAGCTCCAATACCTGTGGCACAAGGACACAGACCTCAAGGGATGCGACTGCGTCATTCTTCCGGGCGGCTTCGCCTACGGCGACTACCTCCGAACCGGCGCAGTCGCGCGCTTCGCACCGATCATGGAAAAGGTGGGGGAGTTCGCGGACCGCGGCGGGCTCGTGTGGGGAATCTGCAACGGTTTCCAGATCCTGTGCGAGGCGGGACTCCTGCCGGGGGCGTTAACCCGCAACGCATCACTTGAGTTCCGGTGCGAGTGGACGAACCTGTTGGTCGAGCGCAACGATCTTGCTTTCACCTCGCGGTGCTCAGACCGCGAGGTGATCAGCGTTCCGATCTCACATGGCGAGGGCAGCTATTTCGCCGACCCCGCCACGCTGTCGCGCCTGGAGCAGAGCGGCCAGGTCGTGTTCCGCTACTGCGATGCGAAAGGAAACGTAGTCGCAAGTGCCAACCCGAATGGGTCGCTGCACAACATTGCCGGCATCGTCAACAAGCGCGGCAACGTGCTTGGGATGATGCCCCACCCTGAGCGGTGCTCGGAGGCCGAGCTCGGCGGCACCGACGGCCTCAAGCTGTTCCGCTCGGTCGCCGAAGCCGCGATGCGAGTCCTGGTGTCTTGAAAGTAGAAGAGAAAGAAATAGACGAGCGACGTTTACGAGAGGTTGCCCTCACACTCGAGGAGTATCGCGTCATCGTCGATCAGCTTCAGCGACAGCCAAACGAGGTCGAGCTGGGAATGCTGGGGGTGCTCTGGTCGGAGCACTGCTCCTACAAGACCTCCAAGGCCTTGTTGCGCCGCCTCCCTTCCAGCGGTGCGGGCGTGCTGCAAGGACCTGGCGAGAATGCAGGAGCCATCGACGTCGGACAGGGCTGGGCCGCGGTTTTCAAGATCGAGTCGCACAATCACCCCTCGGCGATCGAGCCCTACCAGGGCGCGGCCACCGGTGTCGGCGGCATCATCCGCGACGTCATCGCGATGGGCGCGCGTCCGATTGCGCTGCTCGACTCCCTCCGGTTCGGGCCGCTGCCCGCCTCGCGCCATCACTTCGAGGGCGTGGTCGCGGGCATCGGGGGCTATGGAAATTGCATGGGCATCCCGACGGTGGGCGGTGAGGTCTATTTCGACGACTGCTACGCACAGAACCCGCTGGTGAACGCGATGTGCGTCGGCCTCGTGCCCGTGCACCGGCTCATGCGGGCCCGCGCCGAAGGCACCGGCAACAGCCTCCTGCTGGTCGGAGCCGACACCGGCCGCGACGGCATCCACGGTGCTTCATTCGCTTCGGTCGAGCTGGACGAGGCCAGCTCTGAACGGCGGCCCGCGGTCCAGGTCGGCAATCCGTTCCTCGAGAAGTGTCTGCTCGAGGCGTGCATGGACCTCGCGCACACCGACGCGGTGGTGGCCATACAAGATCTCGGCGCGGCGGGGCTCACGTCATCGGTGGCGGAGTGTGCCGCCCGCGTGGCGGGGGCCGGCGCCCGCATCGACGTCTCTCTCGTACCGAGGCGGGAGAAAGGCATGACGCCCTATCACGTGATGCTGTCCGAATCGCAGGAACGGATGCTGGTGGTCGTGGAGCGCGGGCGCGAGCCCGAGGTCGCGGCGATCTTCCGAGCATGGGACCTGACCTCGGCCGTGATCGGAGAGGTCACCGACGATGGTTGCCTGACCGTTGTCGATGGCCGCAAAGAGGTCGCGCGGCTGCCGATCCCACTGCTGACTGAAGGCGCTCCTCTGCGGCGCCTCACAGGGATTGCTCCGGCGGCTCGACCGTCGCTGGACCTCGACCAGCTTCCGCCCCTGGTGGATCCCGGCGCCACCCTGCTCAGGCTGCTTGCAAGCCCCAACCTGAGCAGCCGCCGCGGCATCTTTCGGCGCTACGACCACATGGTCGGCGACTCCACTGTCATCGCGCCGGGCGGCGACGCCGCAATGCTGCGAATCAAAGGCACGCACCTCGGCATCGCGATGACCACCGATTGCAACAGCCGCTACTGTCACCTCGATCCGAACCTCGGCGCCCAGCTCGCGGTGGCGGAGGCGGCGCGCAACATAGTCGCCACCGGGGCGCGGCCGCTGGCGGTCACGGACTGCTTGAACCTCGCGAACCCCGACCGGCCCGAGGTCTATTGGGAGCTCGAGGAAACAATCGCCGGCCTGGCGCACGCGTGTCGCGCCCTCGACCTACCGATCGTGAGCGGCAACGTCAGCCTGTACAACGACGCCTCGGGCAGCTCGCCAATCCATCCGACGCCGGTGATCGGAATGATCGGGCTGATTGACGATTACGGGCGCAGGCTCCAGGCGGGGTTGCACAACGAAGGCGATTTCGTCCTGCTGGTTGGTTCCAGCCACAACGACCTCGGCGGCAGCGAGTACCTCAAGGTCGAGCACGACCTTGTCGCCGGTAGGCCGCCGGCGCTCGACCTTGCCCGCGAAAAGGCGACTCACAAGCTCATGCTCGAAGCGGCCGGCGCCGACCTGTTGCGCTCCGCACACGATTGCGCCGAGGGCGGGATGCTCGTCGCACTTGCTGAGTGCTGCATGTTGGGTGGCGTCGGGGTCCGGTGCCCGGCGCTGAAGCCCGAGGCCCCCGTGCGCGTCGACTCCGCATTCTTCGGCGAGTCTCCTGGCCGCTTCATCGTCAGCGTGCCGTCGCGCGCGGTGCCCGAGATGCAGACGCTGGCGCGACGCCATCGCGTCGAGATCTCATTGATCGGCCTCGCCGGCGGCGATGTCATCGAGTTCGAAGGCCAGTTCCGAGTCTCGATCGCTGAGATGCGTCAAGCTTGGGAGGGGTTGATCTAGCCATGTGCGGCGTTTTTGGCATCTGCGCTTCGCGGGGAATCGACGTCGCCAACCTGACCTACTTCGGGCTTTTCTCGCTGCAGCATCGGGGTCAGGAGTCGGCGGGAATCGCAGTCTCCGACGGCACGTCAGTCCGCGTGCATCGAGGCATGGGCCTGGTCGCACAGGTGTTCACGCCTGCGACCATCCAGGACATGGGCCCGGGCTCGATCCTTGCGCTGGGGCACACGCGCTACTCGACCACCGGCGCGAGTCGCGCAGAGAACGCGCACCCGCTTCCTTTCCATCACCCCACGCTCGGCCCGGGTGCCATCGCCCACAACGGCAACCTCTTGAACGCCGAGGCCCTCCGCAAGCAGCTGGAGGAGGAGGGAGCCACGTTCGACAGCGGCCTCGACACCGAGGTCATGGCGCGACTCATCGAGCACACGCACGGCCGCACGTGGGAGGAGGTCATTCGCCGAACCTTCGCGCGGGTGGTCGGCGCCTACTCCTGCGGGATCATCACGCCGACCCAGCTCATCGCGCTGCGCGATCCGTATGGCTTCCGGCCGCTGTGCATCGGTTACATCCCTCTTCCGGGACAGCCGGCCCACGTGATCGCTTCGGAAACCTGCGCTCTCGACACCGTGCATGCGACTTTCGTGCGCGAGGTGCAGCCGGGAGAGATGGTGGTCATGGACGAGCACGGCGTGCACAGCGTCACCTTCCAGACGTCGAACAAGCACGCGATGTGCGTCTTCGAGTTCATCTACTTTGCGCGGCCGGATTCGATCCTCAAGAACTGCGAGCTGGAGGAGGCCCGTCTCCGAATGGGCAATGAGCTCGCCAAGGAAGCGCCAGTCGACGCGGACATGGTCATCGCATTCCCCGACTCGGGCACGCCTGCAGCGATTGGCTACGCCGAGGCTGCGGGAATCCCGTTCCGCGAGGCGTTGATGAAGAGCCGGTACATCAACCGCACCTTCATCCAACCCGACCAGACGCTTCGCGAAGCCGGCGTGATGCTCAAGCTAAACGCTCTCCCGCGCTCGATCCGCGGCAAGCGGCTCATCGCTGTCGATGACTCGATTGTCCGCGGCACCACCTCGCGCCGCATCATCGAACGATTGCGCGCTGCCGGCGCCAAGGAGATCCACATGCGGATCTCCAGCCCGCCGATGCGATATCCATGCTTCATGGGCGTCGACATTGGGTCGACAAAAGAGCTGATCGCGGCGAATCGAACGGTTGAGCAGGTGCGCGAGCATCTGGGGGCGGACAGCCTCCATTACCTCTCCATCCCGGGCCTCATGCGCGCCATCGGCCGCGGTCCTGCCCAGGAGTTCTGCCGAGCGTGCTTCGATGGTTCATACCCGGTGCCCGTGCCCCAACAGCTGGAGATGGACAAGATGCAGTTCGAGATGCCGCCGAAGTCCGACCACGTCCCGGGTCCGCCGTCGTTGACGCTGGCCAGGCCGAAGGTCTGATGAGCGCGGAGGGTTTGTCGTACGCCGCGGCCGGCGTCGACATCGAGGCTTACGAGCGCGTTCTGGAGCGCGTCAAGCCGCTGATCGCCGCGACCCACGGGAAAGAGGTGGCGGTGGGAGTCGGGCCATTCGCGGGCCTGTACGCGCTGCCCGGCGGGGGCCACCTCGCGGCGAGCGCGGACGGGGTGGGCACCAAGATCAAGGTTGCGATCGCCGCAGGCGCACATCGCGGAATCGGCACCGATATCGTCAATCACTGCGTCAATGACATCGCCACCGCCGGCGCCCGGCCCCTCTTCTTTCTTGACTACTTCGCAACCGGTCGTCTGGACCCCGACGTCTTCGCCCAGCTGATCGAGGGCATGACTGCAGCCTGCACGAAGGCCGGCTGCGCGCTACTTGGCGGGGAGACGGCAGAGATGCCCGGCATGTACGCGCTTGGTGATTACGACCTTGCAGGGTTCATCGTCGGGCTGGTCGAGGCGGGCCGACGCCAGGACCCGAACGCAATTCGCGCAGGCGATGTCATCGTTGGCCTGCCGTCGAGCGGGCTCCACACCAATGGGTTCTCGCTGGTCCGCAAGGTGTTTGAGGACGTGCCGCTGAGCAAGGTCTATCCCGAGCTCGGCCGTCCCCTCGGAGAGGAGCTGCTCGAGCCCCATCGCTCGTACCTTGAACCGCTCCGCACCATGCGTTGGAAGGGCGCCGCGCACATCACGGGAGGAGGCATTCTCGGCAACCTCCCTCGGTGCCTGCCCGAAGGCCTCGGCGCGCGGCTCGAGCGAAAATCTTGGGTCGAGCCACCGATCTTCGGGCTCGTGCGCAAGCGAGGCAGAGTCTCTAACGACGAGATGCTGGGCACCTTCAACATGGGCCTGGGCATGGTTGTGGTGATGGATGGCAGCGATGTGCCGTCCGGCGCTCAGGTCGTGGGGGAGGTGGTCCGCCATGCAGCGCCTGATCGGGTCATGATTCGCTGAAGCTTCACCAATGAGATTGGGGGTGGCGGTTTCCGGCGCCGGCTCGAACCTGCGCAACCTTGTCGAGCGCGGATTCGATGTCGTAGCTGTGGCGACGAACAGACCGGCATGTGGCGCCGCTGCCTTCGCGCGAGAGTGCGGAATTCCACTGGCTGAGCTGCCGCAAAAACACTACGCATCTACCGAGGAGCGTGACGCCGCGATGCGCGACTTTTTCAAAGGACAAGGCGTAGAGCTGGTTGTCGATGCCGGTTACGACCGCATACATTCGGGAGCGTTCGTGGGAGCGTTCAGAGACCGGATCGTCAACGTCCATCCATCGCTGCTGCCCGAGTTCGGGGGCGGAATGGACGCGATCGAGCAGGCGCTCCAAGCCGGGGCCAAGAGAACCGGCGCCACCGTGCACGTGGTCACGGCGGACCTGGACGCGGGCCCCGTCCTCATTCAGGAAGAGGTGGAGGTGCTGGACGGCGACAGCCCGGAGACGCTGCGCGCGCGCGTTCACGACGCTGAGCATCGAATACTTCCGCAAGCGATCCGTTTGATGGAGGCGCGACTTGCCAAGAGCCCTGCTGTCGGTTAGCGACAAGACTGGGCTGAGCGCTTTCGCGCGGGGCTTGCAGCGGCTTGGGTACGAGCTGTATGCAACCGGCAGCACCCTCACTGCGATCCTGGATGCCGCCGTCGACGCGAGGCCCGTCAGCGACCTCACCGGATTTCCCGAGATGATGGACGGCCGCATCAAGACGCTTCACCCCGGTGTGCACGCGGGGTTGCTGGCCCGGCGTGACAAGCCCGAGCACATGGAGGCTCTTCGCGAGCACGGCCTAAAAGAGATCGACCTCGTGTGCTGCAACCTCTATCCGTTTGTCGACACCGTGATGCGACCTGGCGTGACCGCCGAGGAGGCGGTGGAGCAGATCGACATCGGGGGGCCGACCATGATCCGCGCCGCGGCCAAGAACAGCGATTCGGTCGTGGTGGTGGTGCGGCCCGAGCGCTATGCCGAGGTTCTCGCCACGCTGCATGCCGGTGGCCCGGACGTGACGATGCGCCGCCGCCTCGCCGCGGAGGCGTTCGCGCATACCTCGGTCTACGACGCGTGGATCGCGGCCTACCTGCACGGCGGGGACGCGGACTTTCCGCAAGAGCTCCCGATTGCCGGGCGGCTGGCGAGGCCGCTGAAATACGGCGAGAACGAGCACCAGCGCGCCGCCTTCTACCGGTTTGGCCCCGATCCAGGCGGGCTCGGCGGCGCCCAGCAGCTGCAGGGCAAGGAGCTCGGCTTCAACAACATTCAGGATGCCGCCGCCGCGTTCCAGCTCGTGAGTGACTACGACCAACCGGCCGCCGCAATCATCAAGCACATGAATCCATGCGGTCTTGCGATCGCTGATGAGCTGTCACGCGCTTACGTACGGGCCTTCGAATGCGACAGGACGTCGGCTTTTGGCGGGATCGTTGCCGTGAACCGGCCGCTCGACCGGACGACCGCGGAGCACATCGTGCAGATCGTCACTCACGTCGTTGTCGCACCCGAGGTTCTCGACGAGTCTCTCGAGGTGCTCGCGCGCCGCAAGGGGATGATCGTCCTGGCCGTCCAACCTGCGCGCCGCGGTCTGTTCGATTACGACGTCCGCTCAGTTCCGGGCGGATTCCTGGTCCAGGACTGGGACCGCGCCGGATTCGACCGAGCCGCCTGCGCCGTAGCGACAAGGCGCTCGCCGACTGAGGCCGAGTGGGAGCAGATCCGGCTGGCATGGATTGCCGTCAAGCATGTGAAATCCAACGCGATAGTGCTGTTCAAGGACCGTGCCGCCGTCGGTGTGGGCGCTGGCCAGATGTCGCGGGTCGAAGCTGTCCAAATCGCGGTGCGTCGCGCCGGCGACCAGGCGCGCGGCTCGGTGATGGCCTCCGACGCATTCTTTCCATTTCCTGATGGCCTCGAGGAGGGCATCCGAGCCGGTGTGACCGCTGTGATTCAGCCTGGCGGCTCGATGAAAGACAGCGATGTCGTGGCGGCTGCAGACGCCGCCGGCATCGCGATGGTCATCACCGGCCAGCGACATTTCAAACACTGATTCGCCGATGGGATCTCGATTTGTCGACCACGACGAGGCCTTCGCGCACTGGCGCGCGCGCCATGTGTTGATGGTCGAGCGGCAGATCGGATCCAAGACCGGCACCGGCGGAAGCAGCGGGGCGCAGTACCTGCGCTCGACCCTCGGTAAGCGGTTCTTTCCCGATCTGTGGGAAGTGCGCTCGCAGCTGTGAAGGAAGGATTTGCCGGGGAGCGCGATGAGCAACACATGAAGAAGACGCGCGCGGAGAATCCACGCGTGACGTGTGGGACGTGCAGGATGTTTGACGGCATCACGTGGTGCCGTCACTGGAACTTCCACACCACGGCGGAATCCCCGCCGTGCCGTTTCTACAAACGAATGGCGGACGCTAGAGGGTAATTACGAGTTTCCCGCCGACCTGGCCGAGGAGCTTGAACGCTTCTCCCGCGTGGTCGAGCGGGAAGGTGCGGATCCTCGGAGCTTTCAACGTTCCAGCAGCCGACAGCTTCGCCAACGTTTCCAGCCGTTCGGTGTTCACCTGGGTCTGGATGTTGACTCCCTTGACGCCGTTCTTCGCCAGCTCGTCGGGGACCGCAGCCCCCTTCATTGAGACAACGGTTCCGCCCTTGTGCACCGCTCCGCTCAAGTGGGCGAGGCCAGTCGCATCACTGCCTGTGTCGATGATCGCGGCGACGCCGTCCCTGTGCTTGGACTTGAGCGCCTCCAAAACGTCGCCCGCCGTGCGATCTATGACCTCGTCGGCGCCCAGGCCTTTCACGTAGTCGGCGTTCTCCTTGGTGGTCACGCCGATCACGTGTGCGCCTCGGCCCTTAGCGAGCTGGACGGCGTAGCTGCCGATTCCGCCCCCGGCTCCGACGACAACGACGACATCCTTGGGCTTGGGGCCGACAGCGTCGACGCACATTAATGCGGACACTCCCGCGAGGGGCAGGGCCGCAGCTTCCACATCAGTGATCGACTGCGGCCGCCTGGCGATGGTTCCGGAGGTCGCGGTTGTCTTCTCGGCCAGCGTGCCCGCGCCGAACACCATCTTGCCGGTGACGCCGAAGATGTGGTCCCCGACTGCGTATCCAGTCACGCCCGACCCAACGGCGTCGACGGTGCCCGAGAAGTCGCCGGCCGGGATGAGCGGAAAGCGGTGCTCCATCCGGTCCTTCATGTAGCCCGCGAGCACGGCGTTGTCGAACGGGTTCAGGGAGGCAGCGGCAACGCGTACACGCACCTGGCCCTCGGCGGGCTCTGGTTCAGGCACGTCGTGAATCGAGCCGGGTTGTCCGAAGGCATCAAGAGCGAATGCGCGCATGTTCGATTACTCCTTGAGTGGCGGTAGTTGCTTACTCAAGCAACAACCACCCTACGAGCCTCACATATTTCGTCGGCTCCGGCCGCATTGAGGAGATGGGCCGGTCCCAGATCGCCGATCTATTCGATTAAGCCGCTTCGGCTGTGCCCTCCGCCCATTCTCGGCTGGTGACTGGGGCGTCATGGCGTGCGCCGAGTGGCCGCAGCACCACCAGCACCACGAGCAAGCCCACTGCGACGCACGCCGCGGCGATGCCAAAGGACAGCTGATAGCCGCCGGTCAAAGCGCTCGACAGTGAGTACCCCTGTGCAACCAGCGCGGTCGAGTGGCCAGACGAGATGGTCCCCAAGGCCGCGAGTCCAATCGCCGCAGAGATTTGCATCGACACGTTGGCTATCCCCGAAGCGAGGCCCGCGTCCTGTGGTGGGACCTCGGACATGGCGATCGTGACGAGTGGCATGAACGATGTGCCGGCGCCGATTCCGAACAGCAGATATGCGCCGAACAGCTCCGGGAAGTAGCTCGCGTTCTGGCCAGTGTTGGCCATCAGCACGAGAGCCGCGACGATGGCGACCATCCCGGGGATGAGAGTCCGTCGAGGACCGAATCGGTGCATCAGTCTCGCGGTGATCCCCAAGGAGAGGACGCCGAGGGAGATACTCCACGGCAGGAACGCCAGTCCCGTACCGATGGCGCTATAACCGCGGACGTGCTGGAGGTACAGCGTGCCGAGGAAGAACGTCGCGAACATGCCTGTCGCAAGCATCGCCCGCGCCACGCTGGCGCCGACCAGGCTGCGAATTCGCAGTATGCGCAAGGGCATGATCGGATTCGTGATGCGGCCTTCCAGAACCAGGAACGATGCGAGCAGCGCCACAGCGGCTCCGCCGAATCCCAGGGTGTGAACGGATGCCCATCCATATTCGGCGGCAGTCACTATCGAGTAAACCCCGAGCACCATGGCCGCAGTGACGAGGACCGAGCCCACTATGTCGACACCCTGACGCAGCCCGATGCCTTCGGTCTCGTCGATGAGGACTGATCCCAACCAGAACGTCACCACGCCGACCGGGAGGTTGATGAAGAAGATCCAGTGCCAGTTCACCCACTGCGTGAGCAGACCGCCGGCCAAGAGGCCGATCGAGCCTCCACCCGCCACCACAAACGTGAAGACACTCATCGCCTGCGCGCGCTCCGCCGGCCCTGGAAAGCCGGTGACGATCAAGGCGAGGATGACGCCAGAGGAAAGCGCACCGCCCGCGCCTTGCAGGAAGCGCGCGGCGATCAGCGCGGCAGGGTCCTGCGCCAGTCCGCAAAGAACCGAGGCGGCAGTGAAGAGCACGACACCGCCAAGGAAAACCTTCTTGCGCCCGATCAGGTCGCCGGCACGGCCGGCCAGCAGCAAGAGGCTGCCGAAGGTGATCAGGTAGGCGTTGACGACCCAGGTCAGGTCGGCCTGTGTGAAGTGGAGGTCGCGCTGGATGGAAGCCAACGCGACGTTCACGATGGTCGAGTCGAGCACGATCATGAACTGCCCAAAGCAGATCACAACAAGGGCGAGCCACCGCCTGCGGTCGCTCGACGGCGACGGAAGTGTCAAGGTACTCAAGGTCATACTGCCTCCATGGACGAACCGGTTATCAGGATGATCACTATAACATGATGATACTGGTCCTTATTGCATGGATTATGTGGAAGGTGGGAATGATTCTCATCTGGTGCTAGGATCACGTGAGAAAGAGATGGAAAACGGTTCCGGTACGGGGCTGATAACGCTGCTGACAAGGGTCTCAAAGGCCCTGCACAAGCGCACGCCGGAGTCAGTGCTCGGAATGAAGTGGCGGCAGTCTCAAGCGCTGGGCGTCCTTCTCAAGCACAGCGGGGTCACTCAGCACGAGCTCGGCGACGCCATGCTCATGGACGACAACACTGTGGTGCTGCTGCTCAACGAGCTCGAGGCGGCCGGCTTCTCAGTGCGCCGGCGCGACCCGGGGGATCGGCGGCGCCACATCGTGGAGATCACGCCGGCCGGCCGGCGCGCAATCGAACGCGCCGAGAAAGCGCAAGAGGGGATCGAGGACGAGCTGCTTGGCGATCTCAGCCAAGAGGAGCGGGCTACCCTCACCGATCTCCTGAACCGCGTGATGGACGGTCTGCTAAAGGCGCCTGTCGAGCACTAGGCCCCGCTAAGAGTCGGCCTTAATTCAGCCTCTCCAGGATCATGGCCATTCCCTGGCCGCCGCCTACGCACATTGTCTCCAGGCCGTAGGTCTTGTCCCTTTCCCTCAGGCCATTGAGCAGCGTGCACAGGATGCGGGCGCCGGTCATCCCGAACGGATGACCCAGTGCGATCGCGCCGCCGTGCGGGTTCAGCTTGTCGCTGAACGGATCGACGCCGATTCCGCGCGCTGACGGGATGACCTGCGCGGCGAAGGCTTCGTTGATCTCGACGATGTCGATGTCGGCGATGGTCATCTTCGCGCGCTTGAGCGCTTGCCTCGACGCTTCGATTGGGCCAAGTCCCATGAACTCGGGCTCAAGCGCGGTGAGGCCGGTCGAGACAACACGCGCGAGCGGCTTGATGCCCAGCTCCTTGGCTCGTTTCTCAGACATCACCACCACTGCGGCCGCGCCATCGTTCAGTGGGCACGCGTTGCCCGCGGTGACGGTGCCGTTCTCGCGGAAGGCCGGCTTGAGCGTGGCGAGCACTTCGACAGTCGTCCCCGGCCGCGGGCTGTCGTCCTTGGTGAACATCTCGCCATTGGGCAGCGGCACGGGGATGATCTCGCGGTCGAAGAAGCCGTTGTCGCGGGCCTTGACCGCGGCGTCCTGGCTCTTGACCGCATAACGGTCCTGCTCTTCTCGGCTGATCTTCTCGCGCTCGGCCACGTTCTCAGCCGTCTCGCCCATCGTGATGTAAATGTCCGGATATTCCTCAGCGTTGCCACGCACGAGGCGCGGGTTGTAGGTGTCAGGGGCGTCGGGGTAACCGCTGCCGTACCGCGACACGCATTCGACGCCGACGGAAAGAAACACGTCGCCTTCGCCCGCCTCGATCGCGTGCGCTGCCATACGGGTGGTCATCAGCGACGAGGAGCAGTATCGGTTGACGGTGACGCCCGGGACGTCGAGTCGCGCCAGGATCGAGACCACGCGGCCGATGTTGTGTCCCTGCTCACCACCGGGGAGTCCGCAACCGCAGATCAGGTCCTCGATCTCAGAGCGGTCGAGCTGAGGCACCTGCGCCAGCACCTTCGTCACCACGTGCGCGGCCAGGTCTTCGGGTCGGACGTCGATGAGGGAGCCCTTGCGCGCCCTCCCGATGGCGGAGCGGCCGCAGGCAACTATCACAGCACTCTTCATATTCGAATTATCCACCCCTTATGGAAGCAACCCCGAAGGAGGCTGCCGCTGTCAAGTCCTACTTCGTCAGGAGGGCTTCGCGCGTGAACAACCGGAGGGCGGCGAACCAGGACAGCGCCCCCGTGGCCAGCAGGCTTAACGACGTAACAGTCAAGGCCATCCAGCTCACCGAGTTATGCACGATCGCATCGCGCAGGACGAGCACTGCGTTGAGGATCGGGATCAGGTAGTAGGCGAGGTTCGGGTTGAAGTCCGGGATGAAGAGGATTATCGAAGCGGGCAGGATGGTGATGAAGTACAGAGGGGTGACGTAGGCCTGACCCTGCCGAAAGTTCTTGGCCAGCGTGCCAAGCGCGAGCGACACGGAGCTGAAGCTGAACGCGATCAGCAGCGCCAGCCACACCATCACCGGCACGGCTGCCGGGCTCAAGGTGATGTGGCTGGAGGAGCCGGGAAGAGAAATCTGCGTGAGAGCCACGAACATCGAGCCGATGGCAACCACAGCCGCCGCCAGGCTAACCACTGTGATCGCCCCGATCTTGCCGAGCAGCAGCCGGCTCCGCGGTGCCGGCGTCAGCAGCAGGCCTTCGAGGGTTCGCCGCTCGCGCTCGCCGGCCGAGCTGTCGAGGGCTGCCGAGAAGCCGCCGGTGAGAATCATCGTGATCAGGATGTAAGGGAGGAAGAAGCTCAAGAAGGCGTTCGACGCGGCTTGCACCGGTGAGCTCAGCGGGTGCCCGACGAGCTTGATGGGAGTGAGGATGCCAGGATCGATGCCGCTGTTCTTCAGCGCGGCCGCCGCCTGGGCGGCGTCGTATTGGCCCAAGATCGTCTGCAAGCGCACGTCCGCGATCTGTGCGCTCTGTCGCGTCGGGTCGTAGTACTCGTCGATCTCGCCGGGCAGGAAAGCGACTCCGAGGTCCACCTGCTTCACGGCTGCTGCGGCGGGGTCCGCCACGGCTTTCAGCTTCAAGCCGGTTGCCTGGAGCAAGATGGCGAGCCCTGTCGGGATTTCGCCGGAATAGCCCACCGTGTACGTCTGGGTCGCCGTTTGGGTTGAAACCTCGGAGATCACGAACAGGACCAGCGGGGTCGCCAGCGCCGCAAGCCCGATCGCCATCATCGTGCGGCGATCGCGCAAGACCTCCATGAGCTCCTTCTGGAAGACAATCCAGGCCGCGTTCATGACACTCTAGGCCTCGACCAGGGCAAGGAACGCGCTCTCGAGGTCACGCTCTGTGCCGCGCACCTGTTCGGTTGGGCCGCTGGCGACGATGAGGCCGTGATGCAGGATCGCCATCCTGTCGCAGAGACGCTCGGCGTCGTGCATCACGTGAGTGGAGAAGATCACGCATTTGCCGCGGCCCTTCGCCTCGACCATGAACTCGCGAACCTCTTTTGATGCAAGAACGTCGAGGTTGGAGGTGGGTTCGTCGAACATCAACACCTCGGGGTCGTGGACGATGGCTCGCGCGATCGCCACCTTTTGCTTCTGACCTGAAGAAAGGCTTTCAGCGCGCTGCTTTGCGAACGACCCCATGTCCAGGCGCTCGATCACGGCATCGACTTTGCGGGTGAGCTCTCCATCCATCAGGCCGCAGAGCTTTGCGAAGTACTCGATGTTCTCGCGAGCGGACAGACGCGGGTAGACGCCGATGTCCGCGGTGACCACGCCGATCCGGCGCCTGACCTCTTGAGGTTCGGTTGTCGTGTCGAACCCCTCGACCTTTACGGTGCCTGCGTCGGGCGACAGCAGCGTGCAGATGATTCGCAGGGTGGTCGTCTTGCCGGCGCCGTTAGGCCCCAGCAGTCCAAAGATCTCGCCTGGCTTCGCTTCGAAGGAGATGCCTTGAAGCACCCTGTTCTTGCCGAGCGTCTTCTCGAGACGCTCGACCGCCACCGCGGCGTCGATCACTTGCTGCGTGGGCTTCGCTTCGCTGGGGTCTTCGATTTGGCGGCTGCTGTCTTCGATTTGGCGGCTGCTGTCTTCGGCTTGGCGGCTGCCTCTTTGGATTGCGGCGCTGGGTCGCGCTTGGGTCGAGCCGCTTCGGTTACGGGTTCGGGTCTTGCCGCGGCGGGCGCTGAGGTCGATTCGGCCGCCGCATCGGCGTCGGCGTCGGCGACCCCGATGGTGCTGGACAGGACCCGGTGACAGCTCTCACACGAGGTGACGACCCGAACGAGCGCGCCCAGCTGCCGCTCTTCGCGACGCAGGTTCCTGGTCCTGTCGCAGAAGGAGCAAAAACCGCTCTCGACAGTCACCTTGATCTGACCGGGCCGCTTATTCACGTAGCAACCGTATCGAATTCGATCGAAGGGGGTCGTACCCGCTGACCCGAGGGCCTGTAAAATGCTCAAGGCGGCGCGGTCGCGCCGGGGTTCCTTTAAGTCCGGTCCCAGAGAGGCCGGGAAGGAGGATTTTTTATGGCCGTCGGTCCTCGCCTGACGCACGTGATCGAGAGCCAGCAGTTCTCGCGCTCGTCGCTCGAAGAGCTGTTCGCGCGATCGGAAGAGATCAAGCGGGAGCCGCATCGCTTTATGGCCCGCCTCAACGGCCAGGTCATGGCTGCCCTTTTCTACGAGCCCTCGACGCGCACCCGGCTCTCATTCGAGGCCGCGATGATGCGGTTGGGTGGCTGGACGATGGGCACCGACAACGCCCGTGAGTTCTCGTCCAGCGCCAAGGGCGAGACGCTTGAGGACACCATCCGCATTGTCAGCGGCTATGCCGACGTGATCGTCCTGCGACATAACGAGGAGGGCGCGGCCAAGCGCGCGGCCGCTGTCAGCAGCGTCCCGATCATCAACGCAGGTGACGGCTCCGGGCAGCATCCAACCCAGGCACTGCTCGACATCTACACGATCAAGGACGAGCTCAACAAGATCGATGGAATCCGGGTCGCGATGGTGGGCGACCTGGCGAACGGTCGCACTGTCCGCTCGTTGACTTACCTGCTGAGCAAGTTCAAGGACATCAAGATCTGGTTCGTGGCGCCGCCGCAGGTGGCGATGCGCGAGGACATCAAGGCCCACCTCACCGAGCACAACATCCCGTGGGTCGAAACCGAAGATCTCGATTCAGTCCTGCCCGAGGTGGACGTCGTCTACCAGACAAGGATCCAGAAGGAGCGGTTCGCCGACCCTGCCGACTACGAGGCGCTCAAAGGCATCTACCGGATTGACAAGCGATCGCTCGGGCTAATGAGGAAGTACGCGATCCTGATGCACCCGCTGCCCCGGGTAGACGAGATCGCGCCCGAAGTCGATGCCGACCCACGCGCCGCCTACTTCCGCCAGGCCCACAACGGTCTCCACGTCCGCATGGCGCTTCTCGACCGCTTGTTAGGATGACCGCCCTGCCGAGGCCAGCGGATCTTCGGCGCCCATGCGGCCCATCTGCAGCGTTGCCGGCTCCGCTACTCGCTTACAGGTCTATCGACATGCGCGCTGCGTTGCTCGCCGGCGCCTCCCATCTGGACCACCTGGACACCGAATCTCTCGCCGTCCCCGGCAGGGCGGCCATCGGGTGAGCATCACGGAGAAGCGGCTCAAGGCGACCGTGATGGATGCGGACCAGATCCGGCGATCCCTTTCGCGAATCGCGCATGAGATTGCCGAGCGTAACCGGGGAATCGACGGCCTGGTCCTCGTCGGCGTGTTCTCCAAGGGAGATCACCTGGCGCGACGGCTCGCCGTGAACCTGGCCGGCCTGGAGGGCGCGGCGGTAGCGGTCGGCGTGCTCGACACCAGCAAGCATCGCGACGACGGTCACCTGCGCCAGCCATCTCATCGAGCGACGTCGCACATCCCGGAGATCGACGGCAAGGTGGTCGTCCTCGTCGACGACGTGATCCATCACGGACGCACCGCACGCGCTGCGATGGACGCGCTGTTGGATTTCGGCCGGCCTCGCGCGATCCAGCTGGCGGTGCTGATAGACCGCGGCCACCGCGAGCTGCCCATCCGGCCGGACTACATCGGCAAGAACGTACCGACGTCTGACACCGAGCGGATTGAGGTCCTGGTCGAGGAAGAGGACGGGATCGACCAGGCGGTGATCGTTGTCAGCTAGCGCGAACGGGTCCATGAAGAGGCACGCAGCCCTCGTGCTCGAGGACGGCAGAGCATTCGTGGGCGCGGCGCTCGGCGCCGATGTCTTCGGCGAGGGAGAGGTTGTCTTCAACACGGCGATGACCGGCTACCAGGAGGTCCTGACCGATCCCTCGTATGCCGGCCAGATGTTGTGCATGACTTATCCCCTGCAGGGGAACTACGGTGTTCGCGAAGCGGACGCGGAGTCGTCGCGTCCATGGGCGCGCGCGATGATCGTGCGCTGGGCTTGTCCGAAGCCGAGCCACCATTCAAGCGAGGCTTCGCTGGATGAGTACCTGCGGCGCTGGCGCGTGCCGGCGATAACCGAGATCGATACGCGGGCCCTCACGCGCCACCTGCGAACCCACGGCACGCAGCGCGCGGTCCTTGCTCACGAGGCCGAGCCGCCAAGCCCGTCGCGACTGGCCGAGCTGGCTGCGGCGGCGCGACGAGTGACCCCGCTGTCGGATCAGGACCTGGTGGCGGAGACCTCCCGCACCGCGCGAGCGGAGTGGCTCGACCCGCTACCGGCCGAGCTGAGGCCGCGGCACCTGAGCGATGGCGCGGGCCTGACGATCGCGGTGGTCGACTACGGCGTGAAGAGCAACATCCTGCGGTCGCTGCGCGAGCGGGGCTGCCGGGTCATCGTGCTGCCGCACACAGCCGATTGGTCCGATGTCGAGGCCACCGGAGCCGCCGGCCTCGTTCTTTCAAACGGCCCTGGCGACCCCTCCGTCTTGGCCGGGCCTGTCGAGCTCGCGCGCCAGGCCCTCGAACGGATTCCGCTGTTCGGCATCTGCCTCGGCCACCAGATCCTCGGCATGGCCGCCGGCGCCACCACGTCACGCCTGCCCTTTGGCCATCACGGCGCCAACCACCCCGTCAAGGACCTCGAGACCGGCATGGTTCACATCACGAGCCAGAACCACGAGTTCCAGGTCGATGTCGCTTCCATTCCCGCCGGCGACCTCGCCGTGACGCAGCGCAACTTGAACGACGGCTCCGTCGAGGGGCTTGCGCACAGGATGCTGCCTGCTTTCAGCGTCCAGTACCACCCCGAGGGCTGCCCGGGTCCGCAGGACAACCAGCATCTTTACGACCGGTTCCTTGACATGGTTCGCGAACGAAGGCCGGTTCTGAGGGCGGTCGGTGGAGCAGTTCAGCCTGCGAAGCCCAAGAAGGTCCTGATCCTCGGCTCGGGACCGATCGTCATCGGCCAGGCTGCGGAGTTCGACTACGCCGGCACGCAGGCCTGTAAGGCGCTCCGTGAGGAGGGCATCATCACGGTTCTCGTCAACTCCAACCCCGCGACGATCATGACCGACGAAGAGGTGGCCGACCGCGTCTACCTCGAGCCGCTGACCGTCGAGGCGGTGGAGCGGGTGATCGCGCGAGAGCGTCCCGATGCGTTGCTGCCGACGCTCGGCGGTCAGACCGGGCTCAACCTCGCGACTGACCTTGCGAAGGCCGGCGTGCTCGAGCGCTACCAGGTCCGGCTCCTCGGCGCGAGCCTCGAGACCATCAGGAACGCTGAGGATCGCCAGGCCTTCAAGGAGATGCTCGAGGGCATCGGCGAGCCGGTGCCTACGTCGAGGGTATGCGAGTCGTTGGCGGAGGTCGACGAGTTCGCGGCCCAGGCCGGCTTGCCGCTGGTGATCAGGCCCGCGTACACGCTTGGCGGAACAGGCGGCGGATTCGTGACCAGCGCGGCCGAGCTGAAAACGATCGCGCAACGAGGTCTTGCAGCCTCGCCCATTCACCAGGTGCTCGTCGAGCGATCCCTGTGGGGATGGAAAGAGATCGAGTACGAGGTGATGCGCGATGCCGCCGATACCTGCATCACCGTTTGCAACATGGAGAACCTCGATCCGATGGGCGTGCACACCGGCGACTCGATAGTGGTCGCGCCGGCGCAGACGCTTTCGGACCGCGACCATCAGATGCTTCGGTCGTCTGCGATCCGGATCATTCGCGAGCTGGGCATCGAGGGCGGCTGCAACGTGCAGTTCGCGCTTGATCCGAAGAGCTCCGATTACTACGTCATCGAGGTGAACCCGCGTGTGAGCCGCTCATCGGCGCTCGCCTCGAAGGCCACCGGTTACCCGATTGCGCGAGTCGCCGCGAAGGTGGCCGTCGGCCGCCGGCTGGAAGAAATCAGAAACGAGGTGACCGGCCGAACGTTCGCGGCCTTCGAGCCCGCGCTCGATTACTGCGTGGTCAAGATTCCGCGATGGCCGTTCGACAAGTTTCCGGCGGGCGACCGGCGCCTTGGCACGCAGATGGCATCCACGGGCGAGGTGATGGCCATCGAGCGGACTTTCGAGGCGGCGTTGACCAAGGCGATGCGGTCGCTGGAGCAGAAGCCGCCATCCGTCTCCGAGCTCGAGCGCGCCGACCTCATCGATCAGCCCAACGACCGCCGGTTATTTGCCCTGCTACACGCGTTGCGGCAAGGCGATGATGCAGCATCTCTGGCGCGCCGCAGCGGCATCGACCAGTGGTTCATCGATCGACTGGCGACCATCGTCCGTCTGGAGAAGGATGGAGACGTGCGTGAGCTGCGGCGTGCCGGATTCTCGGATTCGATGATCGGTGCGCTGCGCGGCGAGGCGGTCGAGCGGTCTGCGCCGACCTACAAGCTGGTCGACACTTGTGCGGCCGAGTTCGAGGCGGCCACGCCGTACTACTACTCCTGCTGGGAGGACGAAACCGAGAGCGTCCCCGTGGATTCGCGCACGGCGCTGGTCATCGGCTCCGGCCCCATCCGCATCGGCCAGGGCATCGAGTTCGACTACTGCTCGGTGCATGCCGCGTGGTCGCTTCGAAAGGCCGGCGTGCGCGCGGTGCTGGCCAACTCCAACCCCGAGACGGTGTCGACCGACTTCGACACCTCCGACCGTCTCTACTTCGAGCCGCTCGACCTTGAAGGCGCCGCGCAGGTTGCCGAGGCGGAACACGTCGATGGCGCCCTCGTCCAGTTTGGCGGTCAAACCGCCATCAACCTTGCCCAGCCGCTGGAGGAACGGGGTCTCGCGATCTTTGGCTCAACAGTGGAGGCGATCGACCTCGCCGAGGACCGCAGGGCCTTCGCTGCGGCGCTGGATGCGATCGGCATTCCGCAACCGGTCGGCGGCACGACCACCTCTGTCGAAGAGGCGATCGGCATCGCAGAGCGCGCCGGCTACCCTGTGCTCGTTCGGCCGTCTTACGTGCTCGGTGGCCGGGCGATGGAGATAGTCCACGACCGCCGCGAGCTTCAGCGCTACATGGTTTGGGCGATTGGCGCGATGCCGCGTGGCACGGTCCTCGTCGACAAGTACCTGCAGGGGGACGAAGTCGAGGTCGATGCGGTCACCGACGGCGAGACCGTGGTCATCCCGGGCGTGATGCAGCACGTCGAGCGGGCCGGAGTGCACTCGGGCGATTCCTACGCCGTCTATCCCGCGTCGGGCCTGGAGAAATCCGCGCTGGACGACGTGGTCGACTACACGGTCCGCATCGCGCGGCATCTGCGGCTGCGTGGCCTGGTCAACGTGCAGTACGTGGTTCATCGAGGCAAAGTGCACGTGCTCGAGGTCAACCCGCGCGCGTCGCGGACAGTGCCATTCATCTCCAAGGTCACCGGGGTCCCGATGGTGGACATGGCAACGAAGGTGATGCTGGGCCAGAAGCTCACGGACATGGGCTGGACGACGGGATTGGTTCCGCCGCGCGACCTGGTCGCGGTCAAGGCACCGGTCTTCTCTATGAACAAGTTGCCCGCCGTGGATTCATATCTCGGACCGGAGATGAAGTCGACGGGCGAGGCGATCGGGATCGGCCGCACGTTGAGCGAAGCGCTCCGCAAAGCCTTCGCCGCGTCGGGAGTTCATATCAAGCGAGGCGGCGCGGTGTTGCTCACGATCGCCGACGTCGACAAGCCCGAGATCTTTCCAATCGTCTCCCGCCTGGTCGAGATGGGGTGCCGCCTCGTCGCGACCGAAGGCACGGCGAAAGCCCTGCGGCAAGCCGGGTTCTCACCCCAGGTCGTGGACAAGATCGGCGGCGTCAGCCCGACTGTCCTCGACGTCATAACCAATGGTGAGGTCGACCTCGTGATCAACACGATGTCGAACATCTACACGGACTCCGCCGAGGCCGGTGGCCCGGTTTTTAAGGATGGATTCGAGATCCGGCGCGCCGCCGTCGAGCGTCGGATTCCGTGCCTCACCTCGCTCGATACGGCCGTCGCGCTGGTCGAGTCTGAGGCTGGTGCGCCGCAAGACGGCGAGGGCGGTTGGCCGCCTGCTCTGGAGGTGCGGACGATAGTGGAGTGGAGGCAGGGTGTTCCTGCTTAACGCGCGAATCACCGCCATGCGCGAGGTTGCGCGCGGCATGGCCGTCATTTCGATGGCGGCGCCTGAGATTGCGGCGATAGTCCGCGCGGGCCAGTTTGTCAACCTGGGTTGGGCCGGCGTTTTTCTCCGGCGCCCTTTCTCCGTCTACAGAGCCGACGGTGAGCGAATTGAGGTCGTGCTCAAGGCGGTGGGAAGAGGGACCTCGCAGCTTCTCGCGATGGGTCCTGGCGATGTGATCAGCTGCCTCGGTCCGCTGGGACACGGCTTTGACCTCGAGGCCGGGTCGCGCACTGCAGTGCTGATCAGCGGTGGGCTCGGCGTCGCTCCGATGCCGCTGGCAGCCAAAGAGGCGAGTGCGCTCGGCATGCGGGTGACGTGGGTGCATGGCGCTCGCAGCATCGAGGAGCTGTGCTCGGAATCGGCGGGCGACGAGGTGATCTGGGCCACCGACGACGGATCGCGCGGTATCGCAGGCACTGCAATCTCCGCCGCGCCCGATGGAGACGTCGTGCTGGCGTGCGGGCCGAATCGCATGCTGGCCGCGGTTGCCGACCGCTGGCCTGAAGCGCTCGTTGCGGTCGAGACGTACATGGGATGCGGCACCGGTGTTTGCCTCGGCTGCGCAGTCCCGCTGACCCGCGGCGGATATGACCGCGCTTGCAAAGAGGGCCCGGTCTATCGAGCCGCCGACATCGACTGGGCGGCGCTTCCCTCTCATCTGTCTTACGCAGTCACCGTATGACCGTCGATATGAGCGTCGCCGTGGCCGGAATGAAGCTGCGCAGCCCCGTGCTGGCGGCCTCGGGCGCTTTCGGCTACGGCACCGAGGTACCGCTGCTAGATCGCCGCGCGCTTGGCGGCATGGTCTCGAAAGGCATCTTTCTCCGGCCGCGTACGGGCAGTTCGCCGCCCCGCATCGTGGAGACGCCCTCGGGGATGCTGAACGCCATCGGCCTTCAGGGCCCAGGCGTGGATGCTCTGATTCGCGACTACGCGCCCCAATGGGCGTCGTGGGACTTCCCGGTGCTGGTGAACATCAACGGGGAGTCGGTATCCGAGTACGGAGATCTGGTCGCGCGGCTCGACGGGGTGCCAGGAGTCGCAGGCTTCGAGATCAACATCTCCTGCCCCAACGTCGAGCAGGGCGGTCTGTACTTCGGCAACGACCCGCGCGCAGCCGCCGCTGTGACGGAGGCCGTCCGCAAGCGGACGACTCTTCCGGTATGGGTGAAGCTGACGCCGATGGTCACCGACATTGGAGTGATCGCGCGTGCGGTGGAGGGTGCCGGGGCCGACGCGCTGTGCGCAGTCAACACCTTCGTCGGCATGTCTATCGACCTCAACACTTACAAGCCGAGGCTCAGCTTTCGCACCGGCGGCCTGTCCGGGCCCGCGATCAGGCCGCTCGCCATCCATCTCGCGCACCAGGCGGCCCGCGCCGTGAGGATCCCGGTAATCGGGATCGGCGGCGTGACGAATGCAGAGGATGCGCTCGAGTTCCTGGTGGCGGGCTGCTCCGCTGTGCAGGTCGGCACCGCGACGTTCGTCAACCCGCGGGCAATTGCCGAGATTCACGACGGCATCTCGGCTCACCTCGAGCTGCGCCACCTCAATTCTCTAGCGGAGCTCCCGCGCTACCTTCCCCGCGACTAAGGTCAGGGCGTAAGTTGATGATCGCAGGATGAAGCTCCGCGAGACAGTGGACATCGACGCACCAGCCGCGCGCGTTTGGGCGGTGGTGCAGGAGGACGTGCCCAATGTCCCGAAGTGGTCCAAGGACGTCGCCAGGATTGAGCAGCTCGATCGCAAGCCCCTGGGCAAGGGGACGCAATATCGCTACCACCTCAACCTTCCTGGCGGCCTCAAGGAGACAGTGGAGGTCGAGCAGACGACGTGGGTGAAACCGAAGCGCTGCGCCGGCAAGTTCATCCGCGGGCCGCTGAAAGGAACCTGGTCGTACGCGTACTCGGAGACCAAGGCCGGCACACACGTCGTGTACGAGATGGACTACGAGCTCGGGGGCATGCTGCGGTTTGCGGGCGGTCTGCTCGCCGGAAAGTACGCAGAGGGAATCCGCGCGAACATGGCTGCGCTCAAGAAGTACATCGAATCGGGCAAGGGACCTAAGGCGAAATAGTGGTGGACTCGGGGGCCCGGCCGAGAGATTTGGTGATCCAGGTGGTTCGAGACGCAGGCAGGGGTGGACCGACTAGGAGCGCATCGCCAGATGCGTGACGACGGCGGGACGGGCCCCCTAACGTCCGTATCGGGCCGCATGGGCGCCAAAGATCCGGGCGGGATCCCCGGGGCCACCACTTAGGCCGTTGCTCGCGTACGTCTTCTCTCACCGGCCCAGCGGTGGTGCGGATGTCGCCGCTTATGAGGACTCGCTGCGGCGCTTTCACGCGGAGCTGGCGAACGCTTCGCTGAGCGGGTTCATCCGGTCGGCAACTTTTGCCGTCGGCATCGGCTACAGCGACTGGTATCTGCTCGAGAACACCGCCGCGATGGATGCGCTGAACGTGGCCGCGGTCAGTGGATCGCGCGCTCCCGCTCATGACTCCGCCGCCCGAATGGCGAGCGATGGCGTGGGCAAGCTTCTCAGCCTTGCCTCAGGCCGGCCCTCGATGGACGAGGGGTTCGAGGTTCGATTCGGCAAACCGGCGGGCATGCCGTACCGGGATTTCTATGCCAGGCTGGAATCGTGGACCGAGGCTCCCGAAATCAGCCTGTGGCGCCGGATGATGGTCCTCGGTCCGCCGCCGGAGTTCTGTCTGATAACGCAATCAAACGTTGAGCTGCCAGCCGAGATGCACCCGGAGGTGCTGCGCCGTACCCGGATCTAACTTTTAGCGTCGCAGGGTTGGCCGGGGTTTCCCCGGCCATGACTTTGTCTTGGTCCCGCCCAATCGTGGCGTGGCGAAACCAATTCGTAAATCAATCCAATCCCGGGAAGGAGAGCAGAGCCTGCGGCGGAGCCGCACGCTCGATGAGAGGGAACCGACTGGTTCCATCTCATAAGGCGGGTCGAAGAACCGCCTAGGGGCGCTTGAAGGGCAGCAGCTCGAGCTGCTCGAAGCGGTCCTGGACCGCGATTCGCAGCTCGTTCGTGAGTGCCTTCAATCTGTCCTGCGACGGTTTGTCGTCGAGGCTGAGAGTGCGCAACCGCCGAAGCACGACCTGCATCGCATACAGGCCGGCGGGCTCGTTACTCGTGATCTTGCCGCCCGCGCTCCGAAGCTCGCGCGCCAGCTCGTCTTGCCCGCGCGAGCGCAGCCAGTTGCCGAGTCGAGCTGCTGCGATGAGCACGCGCTGCGTCTTGGGGTTGAGGCCTGACGGCGCCGGCTCGCGCGGTTGGGCGGCCTGGAACACCGACGGGACGCGCGCACGACGAATCTGCCGTGCTCGCTTGATCAAGGTGCCGGTGGTCGGGCCAAGCATGATGAGGATTCCGCCCACGATCAGGAGAGTGACGACCAGGCCGACGGCGACGTCCAGCATCGCGTCCTAGCGTACGCTTTGACAGCGTTTCGCTCGTCATTCACGGGGGAGAACTTGGCTGCCACTCGATCAAGGCCCGTCGCTGTCGTCACCGGCGCGTCGTCAGGCATCGGAGCCGCCACCGTGGTGGCCTTGGGCCGGCGCGGCTACCAGATAGTTGCCGGTGCTCGGCGGCTGGCTCGAGTGCGCCGCGTCGTCGGCGACCTGGGAGTGGCTTTGCCCCTGGATGTGACCGACCCCGCGAGCATCGAAGCGTTCGTGGGCGAGGTGGCCAAGAAATTTGGGCGCATCGACGTGCTGGTCAACAACGCAGGGTTGGCTTTGGGGCTCAATCAGATCGATCAGGCCCGGGACGAAGACTGGATCGAGATGTGGGAGGTCAACGTTCTTGGGCTGATGCGCATGACGCGCTCGAGCCTGCCGCTTCTGCGGAAGGCGAAGCACGGCCACATCGTCAACCTGGGCTCGATCGCAGGCTTCGAGACGTACAAGGGCGGGGCAGGTTACACGGCGAGCAAACATGCCGTGCGCGCCATGTCACGCACGTTGCGCCTCGAGCTGAACGGCGAGCCGATCCGCGTTACGGAAATAGAGCCGGGGATGGTAGAGACGGAGTTCAGCACCGTACGTTTTCGCGGCGACCGAAAGGCGGCAAAAGCCGTTTATCAGGGCGTCAAGCCGCTGGTGGCTGAAGACATCGCGGACTGCATCGTCTTCGCCGTGACACGGCCGCCTCACGTGGACATCGACGAGATAGTGATCCGCCCGGTCGCCCAGGCGGCCTCATGGTTGGTGGCCAGGTCCGGCAAATAGCCGGACCGTTGACCTCCCCGCTTGGCGGGGAGGACAGGCCTCGCCTTAGCGAGGCCAAGAGGGGCCGTCCAGATACCAAAAGACGGCTTTTTCTACTTCCCGTGGTCGTGTGGCTTGTGGTCGTGAGGTTTGTGATCGTGGGGTTTGACCAAGCCGGCCGCACGGGCCTCATCCATCGTCATTCAACAACCGGGCTCGCCGTAATTGCCACAGCAATCAGCCCTGGGGGTGCCCCCTCGCCGGCCGATGTTGGCGGCAATCGTCCGCATCCGCTCCAGTGGGCCCATGCCGCCGGCGAACAGGTTCCTAAAGGCCGACCCCGTCGTCGTCGCCAGCGATCGCCGCTTCCCCTTGCTATCGCCCACTCAGCAATTCTTCTCTTAAACAGCTCCTGTGCATGGCCCGTAGGCCGGATTCATTCCGGCCGCCACCTGACGTGCACCATCAAGACGCCTGCTTGTCATCGCGTGGAGGGTGGGGGTTCCACGGGGGAGGCCTGACTCCCCCGTGCCTTCATTCGTAGTAATTGTTGTCGAACAGGATCCAACCTGAGTCGGGGCATCCGCTCGAGGTGGTCGCGTGGGTGCAATGGACCCCCAGGTGCGGGCCAGGGTCGATGTATAGCTGGCCGTGGATGACCACCTTGTCACCGGCGTGGATCGGGGCGGACGCCGCCAGCGTGGTGTTGTGATCGATTTCGAGCGACTCTCCGGTGGCAGTCTTGACCTCGAACCTCTCGTGGCCGCCCGACTCCACCGGGTTGTCGAGGACTGTGGCGTCGAATGTCACCTCGGCGCCGCTGCTGTTGTTGACGATGTCGTGGTGCAGGCCCTGGTCGTCGGCCGCCGCCCGACCGCCGCAAGCCACCACGAGCAGCATCGCGGCAAGCGCCAGTGCAAGCCTGTTCATAGCGCCAGCGCCTCTGCCAGCTTGATCCGGCCTTCATAAAGGGCCTTGCCCACGATCACTCCCATCGCCCCTGCCGCCGCGGCCGCGCGGACGTCTTCGATCGAGGACACACCGCCCGAGTACTGGACGGGCAGGCTAGTCATCGCGCGCACGCGCGCCAGCGTCTTCAGGTCGGGGCCTTCCATCGTTCCATCCCTCGCGATGCTCGTGAAGATGACCCCGGCCAGTGGCAGCACATCCCAACGTGCGAGCAAGCTGCCCATCTTCAGGGGCTCGTTCTCGGTCCACCCATGCACCGCGGGCTGATCGTCGCGCACATCGAGCGCGGTGAATACCTGACCTGCGTGCTTCCGCGCACATCGCTCGAGCAACCTGGGCTCGCGCACGGCAGCGGTGCCCATCACGACCGCGTGCGCGCCCATGGCAAGCAGCTTGTCGACCAGGGCTTCGGAGCGAACGCCGCCTGCGACCTGTACCTTGACGTCCTTTCGCCGGACCATCAGCTCGATCGCCGCGTGGTTGTCGCCGACATCTCGAGCGGCGTCCAGGTCGACGACATGGATCAGTGCCGCGCCGGCTTCGGCGAAGCTCGTCGCCACGTCGGATGGATCGTCCGAGTAGACGGTCGGATGCGCATAGTCGCCGCGCACGAGTCGGACGCAGCGTCCGCCCAGGATGTCGATGGCGGGAATTACGAGCACTGGCCTTATGGTGCCCCCAAACGCCGAGGTGCGAGCTCTAAGGAGTCTTAGCGGTAGTTGGTGAACTGCAGAGGGACAGGTATGTCCTCCGCTTCGCGAAGCGTCTTCATCACCAGCTGAAGTGCGTCCTTGTCTTTGCTGACGACTCGGAGCTGATCGCCCTGGATGCGCACCTGGACCTTGGGCGTGGCGTTCTGAATCTTCTTCCGGAGGTCGCGAGCGATGTCGTCGGTGATGCCCGCGTTGAGCTGGACCTCGATCTGGCCGCGTCCCTTGCCCACGCTCTTTGGCTCGCCAGGCTTGAACAGCTTCGGCGAAAGCTGGCGGCGCGCCGCCTTTTCGCGAAGGACCTGCAGGGCGGCTTTGGCCCGCTCCTCGCTTGCTGACTCGATCAGTATTTTCTGGTCGGTGTGGTCGTAGCTGGTGCTGGTGTCCTTGAAGTCGAAGCGCGTGTTGACCTCGCGGCGCGCCTGATCGAGTGCATTCGTCAGCTCAGCGGAGTCGAACTCCGAGACGACGTCGAACGAGAACTCAGCCACCTGGTGTGTTCATGATCGCGTTGATGCCGGCGTAAACCGCCAGCGCCGCCAACACGATGCCGACCAGCGAGCTCACGCCCAGAAGGATCCCGATCCCAAAAGTGCCTTCGTCAAGCGGCTCAGCCGGCGGCCGGTCGTAAGGGTCCTCTCCGTAGTCGAGGTCGTAGACATCGGCCTGGCGAGCCCGCTCGACCACCTCGTCCAGAATCTCCTTGCCCCCTGGCGGAAGGGACTTGGTGCTGAGCGCCTCGGCCGCCTCTTTGAGGTTGTCACGAGTGCGCCCCAGCTCTGCCACAACCATGTCGAGGGTCTGCATCGCGGCAGGCGTCGGATGCTCCCTGCGGAGGTCGGCGATGATGCCGTACAGCGTCACGCCCCGATTCATAACAGAAATGGGGCCTGTTCCACCGAAAGCAGGGCCTAAGAGGTCCGGCGGGAGATGCCGACCGGATCTTCGGCACCCATGCGGCCCATCTGCGTTGTTGCGGCCTCCGTTGCTCGCTTACGCATCTAGCGATGCGCGCGCTCCGCTACTCGGCCGCGCCTAGCAGCTGGACCACCTGGATCACCGAATCTCTCGGCCGGCACTCCCACCAGACCTCTAAACGCGTGTCATGTGGCCCGCCCGGAGGCGACTTACACTAGGGCTGAGATGAGCGTGGAGACCAAATCCAAAGCGGCGCCCAAGAAACCGGCGGTCCATCCGAACACCTGGGTTTACTACGATGGCGAGTTCGGCCGCTACCACGACATCAAGCTCGGGCTGATGACTCATGCCCTCCACTACGGCACCGGCGTGTTCGAGGGCATCCGCGCCTATTGGAATGTAAAGGAGGAGCAGCTCTTCCTCCTCGAGGCCCCGGCGCACTACGACCGCATGCGACGTTCCGCAAACATCATGCGTTTCAAGCTTCCGCACTCGACCGAGGAGCTGGTCAACATCACCCTCGAGGTCCTGCGGCGCAACCAGTTCAAGTCGGACGTTTACATTCGGCCTCTCCTCTTCACCGCCAGCGAGGAGATCGGCGTCCGCCTCCACAACATCGCGCACAGCTTCCTTATCTATGCGATTCCTTTTGGCAACTACGTGGAGATCGAAGGTGGCCTGCGGTGCATGGTGAGCACATGGCGGCGCGTGCCCGACCAGTCGTTGCCCGCCCGCGCCAAGATCACCGGCTCATACGCACAGTCGGCGCTGGCCAAGTCCGAAGCCAATGAGGCCGGATTTGACGAGGCGATCGTGCTCACGGTGGACGGCCATGTCTCCGAGGGCTCGGCCGAGAATCTCTTCATGATCAAAGACGGCACCGTCGTGACGCCGCCGGTAACGGACGACATCCTCGAAGGCATCACGCGGACCTTGATCATCGGTCTGATCAAAGACGAGCTGGGTTTGCCGGTCGTCGAAAGGAGCATCGACAGGACTGAGCTGTACACCTGCGACGAGCTGCTGCTCTGCGGCACAGGTGCCCAGGTCGCGCCCGTCATCGAGGTCGACCGCCGGACCGTCGGCAACGGCAAGGTCGGTGAGTTCACCCAGGAGCTGCAGAACATCTATTTCGGCGCCGTCCGTGGAGAGACGCCCAAATACAAGGACTGGACGATCCCCGTCTATTGAGTGTCCCGCCCCCGAGGCTCAACCGAAATGCCTGGGGCAGCGCTGCGCGGTGCCCGAGGCACCCTTCGGGTTCATCCGGCTAGGCCCCCGATCTCTGCGTTGCCGGCTCCGCTACTCGCTTACAGGTCTATTGACATGCGCACTCCGTTGCTCGCCGGCGCCTTGATATCGGGTGCCGATCCGGCGACTTTCGGCCGATCCCCGGGAGCGGGACACTGAGTCCGGAAACCCAAGACCCGATGAAGATCATCGTGGCTCCCAACTCCTTCAAAGGCAGCCTGTCGGCAACGCAGGCGGCGAAGGCGATCGCCCGCGGCGTCCGTGAAGTGTTCCCTGACGCCGAGGTCGTGGAGATCCCGATCGCGGACGGCGGCGAAGGCACTGTAGAGGCCCTGGTCTCTGCCAACAAAGGTAGGTATGAATGGGTCGACGTCGAAGGCCCGCTCGGAGATCCGGTGCTGGCGTCGTTCGGCCTCATCGACGGCGGCAAGACAGCAGTGGCCGAGCTGGCCTCAGCGAGCGGCTACGTTCTGGTATCGCCGGCGATGCGCGACCCGCGCAAGACCTCGACCTACGGCTTCGGCCAGCTGCTCGAAGCGGCAAGGAAGTCGGGGGCCAAATCGGTGATCGCCGGGATAGGCAGCTCGGCGACCAATGACGGTGGGGTCGGGATGGCCCAGGCGCTTGGTTACCGGTTCCTCGACGCTGAGGGCGTCGATCTGCCACGCGGCGGCGCGGCGTTGTTGCGGCTTGAACGGATCGATGACTCGAGGCTGAACCCGGGCTGGCGATCGGTGCAGGTGATGGTGGCATGCGATGTGACCAACCCGCTGACCGGCCCGGAAGGTGCGAGCGCTGTCTATGGGCCCCAGAAGGGCGCCGACCCGCTGACCGTGAGGTTGCTCGACCGTGCGCTCGCGCGCCTTGCGGAGGTGATCGAGCGGCAGTACGGCAAGCGCGTGGCCGACATCCCTGGAGCCGGCGCGGCAGGCGGCACTGGCGCGGGCTTGATGGCCTTCCTCGACGCCAAGCTGATTTCAGGGGCGGGTCTCGTGGTCGACGCCAGCGGCTTCGACCGAGCCCTCCCAGGGGCCCAGCTCGTCATCACCGGCGAAGGCCGGGCCGATGGCCAGACCGCCTACGGCAAGGCGCCCGGCGAGGTCGCCCGACGTGCCCAGGCCGCCGGAGTTCCCACCGTTCTCCTTGCCGGCACCAAGGGCGCCGGCTGGGAGACGCTGCTCACCAGGGGGTTCACTTCCGTGGCGGCGCTCGCGCAAGAGGGCGACAATCTGCAGGACTTGATGCAAGACGCAAGACCCGCACTGACCCGCGCGGCCGCCCTCGCCGTTAGAGAGATGTTGAGACCTAAAAGTGACCGACGAAGCTGAAAGCACGTCCAAAGAGGGCATCGAGCCCTCGGACGTCGATCTCGTAAAGGCCTATCGAACCGGAGACATCCACGCCTTCGAGGAGCTCCACCGGCGGTACGTGGCTTCGATCTACCGGCTGGTGCGTCGAAAGCTGGGGGATGCGTTGCTGGCCGAGGACATAGCCCAGGAGACCTTTATGAAGGCGCTCCGAATGATGGACCGCGTTGACGACTCGTTCAACTTTGGCGGCTGGGTGCATACCGTGGCTCGCAACCTCTGTTTCGACGAGTTGCGGCGCCGGCAGCGAGACCTGAGGGCCGACAGTGGCGACGACGACGATGCGGACCTGCTGTCAGGACTTCCGTCGACTTCTCGCAGCTTCGACCCGGTCCAGGTCCAGGAGTCGAACGAGCTGCGCCGTCAGGTCTGGGCCGTGTCACAACGGCTGCCCGAGAAGTACCGGCTGGTGCTGACCTTGCGCGAGCTGCAAGATCTGAGCTACCGCCAGATCGCCAGGTCCCTCAAGATGTCAGAGAGCGCGGTCGAGACTTTGCTCTACCGGGCGCGCTTGCGGTTCAAGGAGGAGTTCATATCGGCGGAGGGGGAGGGCGCGCTGACCCATGACGAGGCGGTGCCGCTCCTGGCCCCATACCTCGCCGGGAAGCTAAGGCGCACTCAGGCGGAGGCGGTTCGGATGCATTTGGCGGTATGCGTCAAGTGCGCCAGGAAGGTCGGCAGACGCCTGGTTCGCAGGACTCCGGTCAAATGAGGGTTAGTAGAGTAGGTAAAGAGATGGCCAAGGTAGTCGTTCGCTTTTTCGACGATGAGACTCTCGAGGGGGTCGCGCGCGACCTCGATTTCGACGAGCCTGACTTCCTCGTGGAGGTCGACGATGCCGGCGGCCTGGACAACAATGAGACGGCCTGGATCCCCCTCACCGCTGTGAAGTGGGTCGAACTGGCACGCGATCCGGATCTGGCGTCCGAGACGCCCACCCGGAAGGTGGCGATCAGGTTCCTGGATGGGGAGGTCCTGCGGGGCCACCTGGACGGGACGCTCGAGAGGCACCGCTACGGCGTCGTGTTGCACCTGCACGCCGAGCAGGCGGACAGTCCGGTGCGCAAGCTCGGGATCCCTTTCTCGGCGGTCAAGGCGCTGTTCTTCATCCGCGAGTTCGACGCCAGGGGGGAGGAGGCCGGCACCGCGTCCGAGGCTTACCTCGCGCGGCGCACCATGGCCCCGTTGCTGGACGTGCTCGAGGAGATGGACATGCTCACGCGGCTGCACAGGGATGGCCTGCTGTCCGACAACGAGTACGCATCGAAGCGAACGCTGGTTTTGGAGCGGCTCTAGTCGCGTCCGGGTAGGTCAGCTGGGGTGTGCCTCGTTGTACGTCCCCTCCCGGCCGAGCCCGCTCGGCGGGCTGGGCCACCCTCCCCAGCGGGTGGGGAGGCCAACGGCGCTACCTCGAGGTGGGTGGAGAGGAGGCGCGCGTAGAATTCGGTTGTGGCTGAAAGCAACGGGCACAAGGTCGTAAAGGGTTCCTTCAAGGTCAAAGCCGGTCTCGCCCAGATGCTCAAGGGTGGCGTGATCATGGACGTCGTCACGGCCGAGCACGCCAAGATCGCCCAGGACTCGGGCGCCTGCGCCGTGATGGCTCTGGAGCGTGTCCCGGCTGACATCAGGAAGGAAGGCGGCGTGGCCCGAATGTCCGACCCGACGCTGATCCGATCGATCATGGAGGCGGTCACGATCCCGGTGATGGCGAAGTGCCGCATCGGCCACTTCGTCGAGGCGCAGATTCTCGAGGAGCTCGGCATCGACTACATCGATGAATCCGAGGTGCTCACCCCGGCAGACGAGGAGTTCCACATCGACAAGCACCCGTTCAAGGTTCCCTTCGTCTGCGGCTGCCGCGATCTGGGAGAGGCCTTGCGCCGCATCGCCGAAGGCGCCGCGATGATCCGGACCAAGGGCGAAGCCGGAACTGGCAACGTCGTCGAGGCGGTACGCCATGCTCGCGCGGTGAACGCCGGCATCCGCAAGCTGCAGGGCATGAACAAGGCAGAGCTGGTCCACGAGGCCAAGCTTCTGGGCGCGCCGCTGGAGCTGCTGGTGGAATGCCAGAAGCTCGGCCGGCTGCCTGTCGTCAACTTCGCCGCCGGCGGGATTGCGACCCCAGCCGACGCCGCGCTGATGATGCAGCTTGGGGTGGATGGGGTCTTCGTCGGCTCGGGCATCTTCAAGTCGGAGGAGCCCTTGAAGATGGCCAAAGCGATCGTTGCCGCGACCACCTACTTCGACAAGCCAGAGGTCCTGGCCGAAGTCTCCGCCGGCCTTGGGAAGGCGATGCACGGTCTCGAGATTCCTGCCATCCCGAAGGAAGAGCTGCTCGCTGCCAGAGGCTGGTAGTCCCCTCCCCCGAGCGACTCTCACGCCTGCGGTGCGAGGGCCCCAAAGGAAGGCGGGACCTCCCCACGCAAGGCGTAGTGAGGGTCGACCCCTGATTGGGGTCCTCGCCATTCAAGGTGCCTTTGCCGAGCACATCCGTGCCCTTGAGGCGTCGGGTGCGAAGACCCGGATAGTCCGGTCGGTAGACGATCTCGTCGCCCTTGACGGCATCGTCCTCCCCGGTGGGGAAAGCACGACGATGACCATGCTCATGGAGCGCGTCGGCCTATTAGGTCCGCTCCGGGGCGCGATCGATGCGGGCCTGCCCACACTGGCAACTTGCGCCGGCATGATCGTGCTGGCTCGCGAAGTGTCCGATGGGATGCACGACCAGGCCGGCCTGGGTCTGCTGGACATCGCGGTCAGGCGCAATGGTTATGGACGCCAGGTGGACAGCTTTGAGGCGGACATCGACGTTGCCGGCCTTGAAGGCAAGCCCTTTCACGCGGTTTTCATTCGCTCTCCGCTGGTGGAGTCCACCGGCAAAGTCGAGGTGATCGCAACCCACGAGGGCCACCCCGTGGCGGTCCGGCAGAGCAACATTCTCGCGCTCTGCTTTCATCCGGAGCTGACGAAGGATCTGCGCCTCCACCGGCTGTTTCTGAAGACAACGGCAAAGGTCGTTTCATGAAAATCCGCACTGCCGGCTTGCTGGATCTCGCGCGCATCGAAGAGCTGCACAGGTCTTCGGACACACGGCTGACCGAAGCAGCGCCGCCGGCGGCAAGGCTCTGGACCGTCCTCAGCTCCACGCTTTCGGCGCTCCTTCCGCTTTCACAGGAAACGCTCATCTACGTCGCCGAAGATGGTGGCAAGGTGGTTGGCTTCATCCAGGCATCCGGGCAGCCGCTCGGCCTCGATCTGCCGCGCGCGACAGTGCTCCAGGTGCTCAACCTGGAAGTGGCGGAAGGAGTGGATTCGGCGGAGGTGGCCCCGGCGCTCGTCGAGCACCTGAGCAACCAGGCGTTGGAAAGAGGCGCTCGCCGGGTGTTCGTTCGACTTCCCGAGCGCGACCCACTCCTCCCGGTCTTCAGGCTGCACGGTTTCCGGCAGTTCGCCACCGAGGTCGTCGTCTACGCGGACAAACCCGTGATGCGCTCAGATCATTTTCCGGAGGGAGCGCGGCCGATTCGCCGCGGAGACCACCGGCTCCTTTACCAGCTCTACAGGAAGGTGACCCCGCAGGGGGTCTCGCAGCTGGAGGCGCCAACGTACCGGGAGTGGCGCGCGCTGCATGGTGAGTGGACCGCAGGGCGCCTTGCGGCACGCGGTTCGGAAAAGCAAGAGCTGGTCGTCGACCAGGTGGAGCTGGTGGGGTGGATCAAGGCCGAGCGAAGCACCGGGCCGCGGCCGAACACCGTCAGCTTCATGACGATGCCGGACTCCGCGCTGGCGGGCGAGCTGGCAGACCTCGGCTTGTCCCTGCTGGGCGACTCAGACCTGCCGGCCTGGTCGAGCCTGCGCCACTATGATTCCCACATGATCGACGCCCTCCGCGGGCGTGGGTTCAGCGTGTTGTTGACGCAGCTTCTCTTGGTCAAGGAACTGGCGGTGCGGGTACCCGTGCGCGAGAAAGGCCTGGTGCCCTCTTTCGGATGAAACCCGACCTTTCGCCGCGAGCCGCAAACTGGGACGAAGAGGTCGAGCTACTTGCACGCGCATTGCCCACGGACCTCGCTCGCGCTCTTCATGAGCGGACCGACCCGACAGAGCTCCTGGAGATAGTTCTCGACCTCGGTCGAGAGCCAGAAGCACGCGTACCGGGTCGTGAGGTCTTGCTGGCCGACCGCACAGTCACCTCGGCCGACCTCGAGCACGTGGCCAACAACGTTGGCCAATTCGGCGATGACAACCGCGCCGGCATCGAGCGGACCCTTCATCGCGTTTCGGCCATCCGCAACCGCTCCGGACGAATTACTGGCCTGACGATGCGCGTAGGTCGCGCGGTCACAGGCACCGGCGAGATCATCCGCGACATCGTCGTCAGCGGCCAGAGCATCCTGCTGCTCGGGCGGCCTGGCATCGGCAAGACCACGATGCTGCGCGAGTGCGCGAGGTTGCTCGCCGACGAGCTGCGCAAACGCGTGGTGATCGTCGATACGTCGAACGAGATCGGCGGCGACGGCGACATCCCACACCCCGGTATCGGCCGCGCACGTCGCATGCAGGTGAAAACTCCGATGCTGCAGCACGCGGTGATGATCGAGGCCGTCGAGAACCACATGCCCGAGGTGATCGTCATCGACGAGATCGGCACGGAGCTCGAGGCTTCCGCGGCACGGACCATTGCCGAGCGCGGCGTCCAGCTGATCGCCACCGCGCACGGCCAGACCCTGGAGAACCTTCTCGTCAACCCGACCTTGAACGACCTGCTCGGCGGCATCCAGAGCGTCACGCTGTCAGACGAAGAGGCCCGCCGTCGCGGGACGCAGAAGTCGGTGCTCGAGCGCAAGGCGCCGCCGACCTTCGACGTTTTGGTGGAGATCCAGGATCGCGACCGCGTCGCCATCCACATGCCGCTGGCGGAGGTCGTGGACACCGCCCTTCGAGGCCCTCTGCTGAGTCCCAAGATCCGAATGCGAACGCGCGAAGGCAGGGTCATCTCGAACGTCGATGCCCCGAATGTGGTGACACCGGAGCCTCCCGCCCCGTCCGCGTCCAAGCCGCTGGGGATCTTTCCCTACGGCGTAAGCCGGCATCACGTCGAGCAATCCATCCGTGATCTCGACCTGCCGGTGCGGGTGCTGGGCAACCTCGACGGTGCGAGTGCGGTGCTCACCTTGAAGAACCACTACCGGCGCCGGCCGGACAGCCTTCGCCAGGCGGAGAGTCGCGGTTTGCCCATCCACATTCTCAAAAGCAATTCCGCCACCCAGGTTCGCGATGCGTTGGCTCGTATCTACGGCGTCGACAAGAGGGATGACGCCACCTCCAACGCGCTTGCGGAGGCCGCCGCTGCGATCAAGGCTGTGAAGACCACTCTGCGACCCGTCGAGATATCACCCCAGAACGCATACCTTCGCCGCCTGCAGCACCAGCTGGTTTCCGAAAACGAGCTCTCCGCCCGCAGCACGGGCAAAGAGCCGCAGCGTCACCTCCGCATAACCCCGGCACCCGAAGAAGCCGCACATTTATAGTGCCCCACTCCGAAGGCTCAACCGAAATGCCAGGGGCAGCGCTGCGCGGTGCCCGAGGCACCCTACGGGTTCATCCGGCTAGGCGCCCGATCTCTGCGTTGACGGCTCCGCTACTCGCTTACAGGTCTATCGACATGCGCGCTCCGTTGCTCGCCGGCGCCTTGACCTCGGGCGCCGATCCGGCGACTTTCGGCCGATCCTCCGGAGCGGGACACTAAGTGGCACGCGGCCTCTTCATCACGTTCGAGGGCACTGAGGGCTCGGGCAAGACGACGCAGGTCGAGCTGCTGGGCCAGAAGCTCTCCTCCCGGCAGCCGCTCATGGTTCGCGAACCTGGGGGGACCGAGCTCGGTGAGCGGCTGCGCGACGTCGTCCTCAACAGCGGCATGGAGCTCGACGGCGAGGCTGAGATGTACCTCTTCATGGCCGCGCGACGGCAGCTCCTCCATGAGCTGATAACCCCTGCGCTGGCGCTCGGCCGGATCGTCATCGCCGACCGCTACCACGACTCGACCCTTGCCTATCAGGGTGGCGGACGCGGTGTCACGGTGAGCTGGCCCGCCACGTTTCCTCGTCCGGACATGACGTTTCTGCTCTCCCTTCCGGTGAACAAAGGTCGGGAGCGTCAGCTGAGCGCGGGCAAGAGCGCCGACCGGGTCGAGCGCGAGTCGATCGAGTTCCACAACCGGGTGGCTGCGGAATATGAGCGGCTCGCCGGGGCAGAGCCGGAGCGGATCACGCGGCTCGACGCGAGCGAACCAAGGGAAGCCGTACATCACAAGGTGATGAGCCGCGTCAAACCCGCCGTCGACGCGCTGTGGTGAACTCCTTCGAAAGAATCTAACTTTTCCACCTAACCTGCAAACTGCCTGCACGACGCACCAGTAGGATCGGAACGTGATTCGCGTCGAGGGCCTCCGCAAGAGCTTCGGTGACGTGCGCGCCGTCGATGGTGTCGACCTCCGCGTCGAACGGGGCGAGTTGCTCGTGCTGCTCGGTCAAAACGGAGCCGGCAAGTCGACCACTTTGCGCTGTCTCGGTGGCATCCTCCGGCCGGACGCCGGCTTGATCGAGCTGGACGGCCTTCGTCTGCCTGAGAAGCTGGACGAGGTGCGCGCGCGCCTCGGGGTCGTGCCCGACCAGGCGCGGTTGTATGGGCGAAACACCGCGCCTGAGTACCTCGATCACTTCGGCTACCTCTACGGTGTCCCGCAAGCTGAGCGCCGGAAGAAGATCGCTGATCTGCTTGAGCGTTTCGAGCTATCCGATCGCGCTGACACCGTGCTCGCGGCCTACTCGCGTGGGATGGCGCAGAAGGTGGCGCTGATCAGGGCGACGCTCCACGAGCCCGACTGGATCTTCTGCGACGAGCCAACGGCCGGTCTCGATCCCGTTGCGGCAGCCGACATGCGCCACTACCTCGCGGAGCAGAAAACGCGAGGCGCCGCGCTCATCGTGACCACGCATGTGTTGAGTGAGGCGGAGCTGATGGCCGACCGCATCGCGATCATGCGCAAAGGCGTCATCGTGACCCGAGGCACGCTCGAGGATTTGCGACAGGAGGCGGCGAAAGGTAGACGGCTGTCAGCCCACCTGAGCAAGCCCGTCGCCGACCCCGAGACGCTTAACGGGTGGCTCAGCGAGCACACAGTGGAGCACCACCTCGCCGGCGACCGACTGACGTACACGTTGCCGTGGCAGTCCTCTGTCGCAGACCGCGCGGCCTTCGCCGCCGAGCTTCAGCGGCGCCTTTCCAGCCAGGGCGCGCCGTTCCACGAGCTCGAAGAGGAGCAGACGAGCCTCGAGTCGGTCTACCTCAAGGCGATGGCCGAGCCCATCTCGCCTTCAACTACGCCAATGCCCGCACCGACCGTGGTCTCCGGGATCGGCGCTCCTCGAATGTTCGCGTCGCTCAGCTCGCAGGGCAACCTGCTGCGCCACTCGCTGCCGTTCTACGTGAGCTCCTGGTGGCGCCGGGGGGACCTGAGCTGGGTCATGTACCTCAACGCTTTCGTGCTCCTTCTCGTCGCCGGCACCTCACTTTTCGGGCAGCTGCCTGGAGTGGCCGGCCAGGTGGCCGAACGTTTCGCCGGTGGAACCGCGCTCCAGGCCGGCCTGCTCCTGCCGCTGTTCTTCATGTCGTTCGCGCTCCTCGAATCCATCAAGAGCTCGATCGGGATCTGGTGGGAGAAGGCGCAATCGTCCCTCGAGGTCTTGCTGTACACCCCCGTCGACGATCCGTCGCTCATCTGGCTCGAGGTGCTGCCCGGCGCGGTGGTCAGCACCGTGTGGGTCACGTTCTGGATGGCCGCCGGCATGACGCTGCTGACGCTGTTCGGACAGAGCGCGCCATGGGACCTGTTGCCCATCTTCGCCTTCGTCGCGGCAGTGACCGCGTACTGGGCCGCGATGGGAAGAATGCTCGGGTTCATGCTCTTTCCACGCGAAGGTGCGGCCGGTGGCGCATGGTCCTTCCTGCTATCACCAGTGTCCGCGGCCGTGGCAGACCTTCCACTGGCGCTTTTCGTTTTTCGCTCACCGCTTGCGCCTGCCTCATTGCTGCTCCCGATTACCGCGTGCTTTGCGTTGACCATCCTGTGTGGGACCACGTTCGACAGGGAGCGCCTCATGGAGACGGGCCTCGGGCGCACGCGAAAGCGACGAGTGTGGCTGCCTGTCGCATTGATACGCCGCAACGCCGCGGCCATCGCTGCCGGGCTATTGCTGGCGCTGGCACCCGCCGGGATCGCGGCGACTGTCTCCTCGAGCGCGCACTGGCACTCGTGGTCCGACGTTCAGTCGATCGCCACGTCGGCGTCTGTGGATCCCGCGCCTTTCGACACGACCCTGCTGTCGAACAACGCTACAGCCGCGAGCGGCGTGACAGTGGCCGCTGCCGCCCTGGCAGGAATCGCGGCGATGCTGGCCTTGATGCTCGCGTTGGTGATCGTCAGCTTCGCTGCCTTCTTCCTGCTCGGGGTGCCGGCATTGCTCGGCCTGATCGCCGCATCGGCGGCATGGGGAATCCAGCTGGGTTTTGGCGGAGCTACGCCTCTGCAACCATGGCTGGTCGTCGCCGGCGGTATCGCGCTACTCGCCCTCGCCCTTAACACCGGGGCCGCGCTGCCGATCTACTGGTCGCTGGTTTTCGGTTCAGGTCGGAGGCTTGACCGCCTGCGCGAAGCATGGTCAGCCTACTGGTCCTTGTTCCGAGGCCTGGTCCTGCCGGCGTGCGCGCTGTTCGGAATCGTCGTTTTCCGGCTGCTCGCCGCGGGGTAGCTAGAGGTCTAGAGACTGAGCGACCAGCTCCCGGTGGTAGGTCGCGTCGCCCAGCGTCACCTCCGACGCTTTCGCCCGCTTGAAGTACAGGTGCATGTCGTGCTCCCAGGTGAAGCCAATGCCGCCATGCACCTGGATGCCGTCGCCGGCCACCTTCCGGTAGGCGTCGGAGACATACGCCTTGGCCATCGACGACGCGAGCGACCGATCCGGCGCATCAGCCTCGACCGCCCAGGCCGCGTAGTACGTCGCTGAACGGCCGCTCTCCGACAGCACGAGCATATCGGCCAGCTTGTGCGACACGGCCTGGTAGATCCCGATCGGCTTGCCGAACTGCTGCCGCGTCTTGGCGTACTCGGTGGAATCCTCGAGCACCTTTTGCGTGCCGCCGACCATCTCAGCACAGAGAGACGCGGTCCCCCACTCGAGAGCTCGTTTCAGCGGCGCCCAACCCTTGTCCGCTGCCCCCATCAGGGCATCGCCTTCCACCTGCACGCCGTCGAACCGCACCTCGCTCCAACGCCTGGTCATATCGAGCGTCTGGAGCTGGGTGACGCTCATGCCCTTGGGCCGTCCTTTGACCAGGAAGAGAGAGATGCCTTCTTCGCCTTCACCGCGGGTTCGCGCCGCCACCACCGTGTAATCCGCGCCCTCGGCATCCGGTACAAATTGCTTCACCCCATCTAGGCGCCAACCGCCCGCGGCCGGTTTTGCCGTCAGCGTGACTCCGCTTGCGTCCCATCTGCCGGATGGTTCGGTAAACGCCAGCGTTGCGCGTGCCTTGCCCTCAGCGATGGCGCCGAGCGCCTCTTTCTTTTGCGCCTCAGTGCCGGCCTCGATGAGCGCCGGTACCGCAAGGCCCATAGTCGCGAAGAACGGGCCCGGGAGAAGAGCTCGCCCGCATTCCTCGAGCACGACGATCAGATCGAGAAAGGTGCCGGCCCCTCCGTACTGCTCCGGGATGCCCAGGGAAGTCCAGCCCAAGCCCGCCATCTTCTTCCACAAAGCCGGGTCGTAGGCGTCGGGTTGCTCCATGAGCTTGCGTACCACCTTCGATCCGCATTCCTTGGCGAGGAAGTCGCGGGTGGAGCGGCGGAGCATCTCCTGCTCTTCCGAAAATGCGAAGTCCATCTACCGTCGAAGTCTAAGGGGCGGCTAAGCCTGACTAGGTCGAGCCCGAATGCGGCGGCAGCTCAGCCGGCTCCTGATGAGCCTCCAGCTCGGCCGGCTCCGAATGAGCTGGCAGCTCCGCCTGTTCTGCCTGAGCCGGCGGCTTCGGGATGCGCCGGGCCCTGGGTTTGCGAACGGGCTTGGGAATGGGGACGGGATCCGCCGCCGGCTCAGCGACGGTGCTCAGAGTCGTGGCGACGGGCTCGGACGCCGGATTTGCGACGGTGCTTGGAGTCGTTGCGACGGGCTCCGGCGCAAGCGGTGCCGCGGTGGTTGTTGTTCTGGCCGGCGGAATTTGGCGGGTCGGTGGAGCGCTTGCATAGCTCGCAGCCTGTTGGCGCTCCCCACGATAAAGAGCCCTCAATCCGAAGTAGCCGACCTGGAGCGAGAGGGCTCCAGCGACAATGCCGACCACTATCGCAACGGTCTCGCTTGGACCGAAAGGCTGGCTGAACCCCGGCTCGCAGGCGCCCGCCGATACGGGGCACGCGCCGATCGCCACCTGCTGGAGCGGCACCGAAATCATCCGGAGAATGGCGTAGACGATCGCGATCCAGGCCAGGATGTAGAGGGCGGTGGCGAACGCCTTGCCGCGCGGGTAATTGCGCGCAACCGCCCCCATCAGGATGGCGGCGATCCCGAAGGGTATCGCGACTCCCAAGGCCCGGCTGACCTCGCCGGCAGCCAGCACAATCTGCGCGACGGCGCCTGTCGCCGCCAGGCCGCAGGCCACCCAGAACGACCACAGGACTCGCGACTCCAGATTCGAATTCGAATCCATAGAGCGGAATCATGCACACATTGACCGGGGCCGTCGACGGCAAGTACGGCGGATTACCCCGGCGGCGTGCGAATCTCTGCCGGTTGGGTCCGCCCGCGCTGAGGCCCAAGCTGGGGGCCCAGGCTCAGCCCCCGTCGCGCCAGGTCAGCTTCTCGCACTCCGAGAACTGGCTTGGTCGAGGACATTTAGCCGGCCGACGTCACCTCGTCGTCAGTGTCGTGTCGAGACCGCCCCGCGGCCACATGAGCCGTCTGGCGCAAAGGCATCTCGTCGATGAACAGCGTCGCAACGAAGCCCAAAACGAGAACGATCAGTCCGGCTACCCATACGGGATGCAGCGCGTCCGACAGACCGTGACGGATGGCGGCTGCGACGGCCGGTGGCAGGTTGGCGAGCTGGCTGGGATCGAAAACAGCCCCGGCTCCCGCTGCGGAAGATTGGAAATTCTTCAATGCCGCGGGCGGAAGGTAACGCGCCAGGGAGGTCGTCATGCCCTGGGTCAAGATCGTCCCCAGCACCGCGAGTCCGATCGCGGATCCCATCGAGCGAGACAGCTGCGTCGCCGACGTCGCGACCGCCATATCGGTGCGGCTCACGGAGTTTTGCACCACGAGCGTGTAGGTCTGCATCGTGACCCCGAGCCCAAGCCCGATCAGGATCATCGCCTCGATGACGGTCTGGTTGGTTGTGTTGATGTCGAAGGTGGTCAGCAGCGCGAAGCCGGCGCCCATGAATGCAATGCCCGCTAGCAGGATCACCTTGTAGCGGCCGGTTCGTGAGATCACCTGCCCGCTGCCGATGCTGGTCACCACCATCGCCACCAGCATGGGCACGAGGATCGCTCCGGAGTTCGTCACGCTGTTGCCGATCACTCCTTGCACGAACACCGGCAGGAAGAAGATCGCGCCGAACATCGTCATGGCCACGCACATCCCGGCGATGTTCGAGAACGTGAAGATGCGGCTCTTCCAGAGGCGAAGCGGGAGCACTGGCTCCGGCGCCCGTGTCTCAATCCAGGCGAAGGCGATCAGCAGGACCGCCGCGGCTGAATACAGCCCGACGATCTGCCACGAGCTCCACGGATATTGGTTGCCACCCCACACGGTGGCGAGGAGCAGGGCGGTGATTCCCGACGAGAGCGTTACGCTGCCGGCCACATCGATCTTGTGCGGCTTTCGCTCATTCGGCACGTGCATGTAAAGAGCGACGACGATCAGCGTCAGGACTGCGAATGGCAGGTTGATGAAGAACAGCCAGCGCCAGGAGTAGTGCTCGGTGATAAACCCGCCGGCTGCCGGACCGACGATCGATGCAACTCCGAACGAAGCCCCCAACATGCCTTGGTACTTGCCGCGCTCGCGCGGGGAAATGATGTCCCCGATGATCGCCTGAGACAGCGGCATGATGAAGCCCATCCCGGCGCCCTGGACGAATCGCGCGAAGACCAGGAACCAGAAGTTCGGGGCGATGCCGGAGAGCGCTGATCCGACCGCAAAGACGACGATCCCGATCATGTACAGCGGCTTTCGACCGTAGATGTCCGAGAGCTTGCCGGCGACCGGCACCACGATGGTCGAGGCAAGCATCGCGGAGATCGGAATCCAGCTGTAGTCGGCGATGCCGCCAAGCTCCGCCACGATCGTCGGTAGCGCCGGCGCGACGAGGGTCAGGTTCAGCGAGGCAATTAAGGACCCGAGCATCAGGCCCGCGAACACGGCCAGCACAGCGCGGTCGACGCCCTTCTTCACAGGCGGTGTTTCAGCGGAACGAGTGGCGGTGTCGCGAGTGGCGAGAGCGGTCATCGGGGCTTTGCGGCTAACGGCTTCGCGGCAGCCCGAGAACGCGCTCCGCGAGGATGTTTCGCAGCACCTCTGAGGTGCCTGCCTCGATCGTATTCGCGCGCGACCGCAGGAACTGGTATTTCCAGCCGCTGGTTTCCCCCACCTGGCCTGCGGCTCCGGCGACGTCGACAGCAGTCTCGGCCATACGCTGGTTGAGCTCCGACCACATCAATTTGAGAATCGAGCCCTCCGGCCCGGGAATTCCATTTCGCTTCATGGCCGTCAACGCCCGATAGCCGTTCAGCTGAAGGGCCCGTGCCTCGATCGTGTACTGGGCGACCTTCTGCCGGACGAGTGGGTCGGAGCCGCGCCCGAGCTTGCGGGTGTGCTCGGCCAGCTCGGCCGCCGTGATCTGGGCGCGTGTTGCCAGCGCCATGCCGAGAGTGCCGCGCTCGTGCAGAAGCGTGGTCATCGCGACGGCCCAGCCCTCTCCGGGCTCGCCCAGGACCTGCGACTTCGGCACCTTGACGTCCTTGAAGAAGATCTCGTTGAACTCGGCGTCGCCGGTGATCTGCACCAGAGGCCGCACCTCGACTCCCGGACTTTCCATGTCGACCAGAAGGTAGGTGAGGCCATGCCGAGGGTTTGCCTCGGTGCGCTCTCGCGTCAGCAACATGCACCACTTGGCGATGTGGGCGAGAGTCGTCCAGACCTTCTGGCCGTTGACGAGGTAGTGGTCGCCCTTGTCCTCGGCGCGGGTTTGCAGGCCCGAGAGGTCGCTGCCGGCGTTGGGCTCACTGAACCCCTGGCACCAGATCTCCTCCGCTGAGAGAAGTGGTGGCAGATACCTCTTCTTCTGCTCCTCCGTGCCGTGCGTGATCACCACCGGGCCACCCATGCCCAGCCCGATCACGTTTATCGGATCAGGAGCCTGAGCCACGATCATCTCGTCGTTGAAGATCAGCTGGTCCATGAAGTCGCCGCCGCGACCGCCGTACTCCTTGGGCCACGTGATTCCGACATAGCCGGCTTCGTACAACTTTTTCTGCCAGGCCCGGCGATTTGAGATCAGCTTCACCTGGTCGCTCTCGGCCGCGTCGCTCTTTGGCGCGTTGGCCTTCAACCAGGCCCGGACTTCATCGCGAAACGTTTTTTCCGCATCGCCCAGGTCGAAGTCCATAGCTCTACCTTAGGCCACGGCCGGGATTACGTCGGAGGCGAGAAGCTTCAACGCATCGCGGTCGTCGAGCAGAAAGTGCTGCAGCATGAAGAGGTCAACGCCCAGCTTCGAATACTTGATGATCTGCTCGGCGACCTCGTCGGCGGTGCCGACCAATCCTCTCTCGCCGATATTCGCGATCACCTCGTTGGCGTCCAGGCCCTTGAGGCTCGGGATGATCTCGCGCAGCTGCAACGCCCTCTCGCGCACCTCGACACGATCCCGACCGATAAGGAAGTTCGCCATCACCGAGTGACGTATGGACGACGGGTCGCGGCCGATCGCGCGACAAGCGGCGTCCAGAACCTTCTTCTTCTGCACGTACTCCTCTCCATCCATATGCGACAGGTTCCACTCGACCGCCTCGCGCGCAACCATGGGCAGCGCGCGCTTCTCGCCCCGTCCACCCATGAGCAGCGGGATCGAGCCCCGCGGCGGCTTCGGGTTGGCCTTCTCCCAGGTGGCCCGAATCGTCTTGATGCCTTCTTCGAGCAGATCCATGCGGCCGCCCATGGTCAGGAACGGGATGCCATTCTCGATATGCTCGCGTTCGTACCAGCCGGCGCCCACGCCGAGGATCAGCCGGCCGCCCGCAAGGAGATCGACGGCAGTGGCCATCCTGGCCAGGAGGGCCGGAGGACGGAAGGTCAGCGGGCTGACCATTGGCCCGAACTCGATGGTTTTCGTCCATTCCGCGGCCATCGCGAGCGACGTCCAGCATTCGATGCAGTCGCGCTCGAGCTCTCCCATCACGGAGAAGAGGTGGTCGCTGCGGCGCAGCGAGTTGAAGCCAAGGGCCTCGGCGTCGTGACAGATGAGACGCCAGCGGTCCCAGCTGAGACCCTCCTGGCCTTCGATCATGATCCCGACTTTCGCCATCGCTCCTGATCGTAGTCTCCGCCTCCGCGCCGGCGTCGAAATTCCTAGTGGAGCGCGGCGGTCAGCTCATCCACGTCCAGAAAGTTGAGGATCCGGTCCTGCGGTATGCCGGCCCGGCGCGCCATCCACGCCGCCATCGGCACGTAGGCGAACTCGACAGGCGCATGCGCGTCGGCGTCCATCGTGAAGTAGCAGCCGCACTCCAGGGCCAGACGGGCCATCTCGGGTGACAGGTCCATGCGTGCCGGGTCGCAGTCGATCTCTAGGGCGACCTTGTGCCTGGCCGCCTCCTTGAACACCGCTTCGAAGTCGTAATCGGCGCCCGGCCGCGACCCGGGCCGCCGTCCTGTCGGATGGCCGATGACGTCGACGTGGGGGTTGGAAACCGCGCGCAGCATGCGTTCAGTCATCGCTGTCGGTTCCTGGCGAAGCTTCATGTGCGGCGAAGCGATGACTACATCGAGCAGCTCGAGCACGGCGTCGGGGAGGTCAAGCGCGCCGTCCTCGAGGATGTCCACCTCGATTCCCTGCAGCAACGTCACGTCATGCACCTTCGACTGGACGTCGGCCATCTCACGCGACTGCTCAAGCAGGCGTTCAGCGCCCAGGCCGTGGACGACTGTGATGCGGGGCGAGTGGTCGGTGATTCCGAGGTACTGGTACCCCATCGCTTGCGCGCCTTGAGCCATCTCGAGCATCGTTGCTTTGCCGTCACTCCATTTCGTGTGCGAGTGCACGTCGCCCTTGTACTGACTCAGGTCGATCTGCGATTCGTCGTCCCGAGCCGGCTGACCCATGTCGGCCCGCAGTCGCTCGAGGTAGGAGCTTTGACCAGTCTCGATGAGGCCGGCCAGGACCTTGGCGATGCCAGGCCCGACACCTTCGATCGTCGTCAGCGCGTTCGTCTTGTGAAGGGCCTCCAGGTCCGGCCGCGAGAGGACAATCGACCAGGCGGCAGCAGCGAACGCCTTCGCTCGAAAACGCTCAGCTTCGTTCTGTCGCAGGAGATAACCGATCTCCGAGAGCACCTGCGCCGCCTCGACCGCATCCACCCCTCAATTGTGTGAGGATGCGACGGTGGCGAAGGTCAAGCCGATCGATCGGATGCCCGAACTCGTGGAGCAGATGCTGGCCGAGCTAGGTGAAGATCCAGCCCGCCAGGGCTTGCGCGATACGCCAGACCGTGTGTCGCGAGCGATGCGGGAGCTGACCGACGGCTACGGGGTGCGAGCCGCCGACGTCATCGCCGGCGCGATCTTCGACCAGGACTACGACGAGATGGTGCTGGTCAAGGACATCCCGTTTTACAGCCTTTGCGAGCACCACATGCTCCCCTTCTTCGGCACCTGCCACGTCGGCTACCTGCCGAAGGGAAAGGTCGTCGGCCTCAGCAAGATTCCTCGCCTTGTGGGTGTGTTCGCCCACCGGCTGCAGCTCCAGGAGCGCCTGACCCAGGAGATCGCCGGAGCCTTGAGCGAGGAGCTCGCGCCGCGCGGGGTGGGCGTGGTGGTCGAGGCCCGGCACCTCTGCATGGAGATGCGAGGGGTGCAGAAGCCGGGCGGCCAGCTGATCACGTCTTGCATGCTCGGCACGTTCCGAAAGGACGCGCGAACGCGGGCAGAGTTCCTGGAGCTGATCCGCCACAACTAGTCCGCGGTCAGCCTAAGTTTGTTTGCTTAGGAAGCCTTGAGCGCTCTTGCGCACCATACAATTTGCGGCGCATAACGTGCGTCATAGCTTGGTGAGGAGTGGTGTCGTCCCCGCGGCATGGGTCGCGGGTTTTGTTTTGCTATTGGCCGGATGCACCCAGACCAACCAGACGGCCACAAATTCGCCTGAGGCCAGCCCCTCGACCTCTCCGGTAACGACCACGCCTGGCACCGTGCCGACCCCGGCCGATACGCCGACATCTGCAGTCTCCCCCCCGCCAAAAGCCTCCCCAAGGCCCGCGAAGCTGATCATCAAGAGCCTGGCGTACCACATGGGTGAGGTTGGAGTCACGTACGGGACTGTGGTCGTGGTGGCCGCCGGAGGCGTGAAGCCGTACAAGTGGTCAATCCAGGCCGGCGCTCTCCCGCCTGGCCTAGCGCTGTCGACCGGCGGCAGCACTACCGGAAAGCCGACGAAGGTCGGCACCTTCTCGTTCTCGGTGCGAGTAGACGACTCGGCCGGCGTAGCAGCGGGGGCGCCCAGCTCGATCATGGTTTTCCACCAGCTTGCCTTCGTACCTCCAACCAACTTCGTTTGCAGTGGCCGACCGGGCTGCAACCTCAAGATTCCCTATACGGGAGGCATTCCGGGCGACAAGCCAGCGGTCAAAGTTCTGAGCGTCAGCAACGGGAACATAAGCCTTGCCGTACCCGGGGCATGTCAACCTTCCGTTAAGACCTCCAGTCCTCCACCGACTGAGGTGACTGCAGCAAGCGGCGGGTCAATGACGCTGTCGTTCGTGTGGCCTAACACAACCTGGTGTAACTACAGCGGCACGGTCGTGTACGAGCTGGTCGACCGCAGCCCGTGCGGCGCGGGCTTCCTTTGCACCTCTAGCAACACGATCAGCGTCATCTTCAAGTACTAGAGCTGCGACCCTCCCGACCAACACATAACCGAACCTTTATGCGTTAGACTCATAAAGCAAGCTTTATGTTTCTGCCGAGTCAGCGTCACGAGCTTTCCGACCACTTCCTGGCCTTCGCCAATCCCACCCGGCTGCGCATCCTGCAGCGTTTGGGCGAGGTTGGGGAGGAGAACGTCAACGACCTCGCCCTCCACCTCCGCATGAGCCAGCCGCGCATCTCGTGGCACCTGCGGATGCTGCGCGTGGGCGGCGTCATCCGCACCCGGCGCGACGGGCGCCAGGTCTACTGCTCCCTTGACGTGGAGAACATCGCCCGTGAGCGGCGGCAACTAGAAGACTTGCTTGGAATTAAAGAACGCAAAGTTCGCACGGAGGTTGGGGCATGAAAAACGGCAGCAAGAATGGCCAGAAAAATGGCAAGGTTCGGGTCGCGATAGTAGGGGTGGGCAACTGCGCCTCCTCTTTTGTCCAGGGCGTGCACTACTACCACAACGCATCGCACACAGACTTCGTGCCCGGCCTGATGCACGTCGACCTGGGCGGCTACCACATCAGCGACATCGAGTTCGTCGCCGCTTTTGACATCGACAGGAAGAAGGTCGGGCTCGACCTCTCGAAGGCGATCTTCGCGGGCCCGAACAACACTGTGAAGTTTTCGGACGTACCCAAGCTCGACGTCAAGGTCGAGCGCGGCATGACCCACGACGGCATCGGCAAATACCTGGCGGACGTCGTCAAGAAAGCGCCAGGCGAGACCGCGGACGTTGTCGGGATCTTGAAGAAGTCCAAGGCCGACGTGATGGTCAGCTATCTGCCGGTCGGCTCTGAAGAGGCCACCAAGTGGTACGTGGAGCAGGCGCTGGCAGCCGGCGTCGCGGTGGTCAACTGCATCCCCGTATTCATCGCGCGCGAGCCCTACTGGCAGAAGCGCTTCGAAGACAAGGGCCTCCCGATCATCGGCGACGACATCAAGTCGCAGGTCGGGGCCACGATCATCCATCGCGTGCTTACCCGCCTCTTCGCCGACCGTGGGGTGAAGTTGGAGCGCACCTATCAGCTCAACTTCGGCGGTAACACCGACTTCCTCAACATGCTCGAGCGCGAGCGCTTGATGTCGAAGAAGATCTCGAAGACGCGCTCGGTCACCTCGCAGATGGACTACGACATTGGCGCCGACAACGTCCACATCGGCCCCTCTGACTACGTGCCCTGGCTGCACGATCGCAAGTGGGCATACATAAGGCTCGAAGGCCGCAGCTTCGGCGACGTGCCCTTGAACGTCGAGCTAAAGCTAGAGGTCCACGACTCGCCCAACTCGGCCGGCATCGTCATCGACGCAGTTCGCTGCTGCAAGCTGGCCCTCGACCGCGGGATTTCCGGCGCGCTGGAAGGCCCCAGCTCTTACTTCATGAAGTCGCCGCCGGTGCAGTATCGCGACAACGAAGCCAAGCGCCTAGTGGAGGAGTTCATCGATGGTGGTAAGGCCGGGACGAACGGTACCGTCCGCCGCGTCAAGCGGGCGAAGCCGGCGACCACCGCTGCTCGGCGCTAGCTATCGCGCAGGTGCGGCAGTCGTGCGGGCGCTACCGCCGGGCTTCAACCACGCCGTCGCGGCCCCCGGTGGCGCGGCCTGGTACTGGCTCAACGGCCGGCAACGCCGCGCCGCTCTCGAGAACTACGCGGCGGCTCTCGGCCGCGATCGTTCCGACCCGGAGGTCGCGCGCGTGGCCCGTCGCGCCTTTCAGAACTACGGGCGCATGCTGCTCGACTTCATGCTCATCGGCAACCTCACCCCGGACGAGCTCTTGAAACGAATGTCTATCGGCGGCCGGGACAATCTCGACGCCGCACTGTCCGCCGGCCGGGGCGTAATCATGGCGGTCCCACACATGGGCTCGTGGGACATGGCCGGCGCGTACGGGGGCGCCCTCGGCTATCCAATCTCCGCCGTGACTGAACGGTTTCCCGGCTCGCTGAATGACGCAGTGGTGCGAACCAGAAGCCAGTTCGGGCTGAACGTGATCATGCTGGGCCGGGCGGCCATCCGATCGATCACGCAGGCGCTCGAAGCCAATGGCATCGTTGCGCTGCTCTGCGACCTCAAGCAGGGTCCGGGCGTGGACGTCCGTTTCTTCGGACGCCATGCAGTCGTACCCGGTGGACCGGCCGCTATCGCGCTCAAGACCGGCGCCGCGCTTCTGCCGGCCTGCCAGTACACGGTTTCACCAGGCCACCACCACGTGCACCTGGATCCGGCCATCTCATGGCCGGCCGGCACCACCAAAGAGAGCCTGATGCAGACGGTGATCAGCCGGTTCGAGGAATTCATCAAGGCGCGTCCCGACCAGTGGTATGCATTCAGACCCATCTTCAAGAACGAGGGATGAGTGTGGCGCTACCGAGCGTTCATGTTCGTGCAGTCGATAGTGGAGCGACTGCCGCGATCCTGGGCCTATGCGCTCGCGGTGTTCGCAGCTCGTTTCGCGTTCTGGTTCTCGCCGCTGGCGAGGCCGAGGCTCCAGTTCAACCTTCGGGTCGCGTGCCCGGAGATCAGCGAGCGCGAGCTCAAGCACACCACCTGGCTCAACTTTCGGAATCACGCGAAGGCATACGCCGACCTCATGATGCTGCCGCGGACGCGGATTTCGGATCTGCGTCCGCTTCTGCAGGTGAAAGGCATGGAGAATCTAGAGGCGGCTCGCGCCCTGGGCAAGGGCGTCATGGCGGTCTCGTGTCATATGGGCTCGTACGAGGTCGTATCAGCGATCTGGGCGGCCACCCTGTCGCCCGTCAGCTTCTTCGCCGAGGAGCTGGAGCCGAGGGCCCTCTTCGAGTGGTATCGCGACACACGAGCGCGGCTCGGGATCAGCGTCTTGAGTCTGACCGTCGCCGGCATACGCAAGGTCACGCAGGCCCTTCACGAGAAAGAGATGGTGATCACTGCCATCGACCGGGACATCATCGGCACTGGCCACCTGATGCCGTTCTTCGGCCGGCCGGCGCCGATTCCTCTCGGCACTGCATCAATCGCCTTGAGGTTCGGAACACCGCTGCTCCCCGTCTGCGTTTACCGCTTGCCGGACGACACGTTCATGGCGGAGGCGGCTCCGCACGTGATCGCGGAAAACACCGGCGACCGGAAGGCGGACGAGATACGCGTCACCCAGCAGCTCTTGCAGCACATCGAAGGCTTCATTCGAAGGCACCCAGAGCAATGGCACGTGCCGCATCGCATCTGGGCCGGATCGCCATGAAAAAAGGCGCGGGGGGATCAGGATCCCCCCACGGACCCCTCTCTCCTGGCCACGATTGGGCGGCGCTTGGAAATGCACGTCTGGGTGACGGCCGGAATGAATCCGGCCTTGGCGCCACGCGGGGTCTGATATGAGGGTCGGCCTCGTTTCGCCTTATGACTTCGCCACGGCGGGCGGCGTCAACGACCACGTTCGCCACCTGGCGCGCCAGCTGCGCCGGCTGGGCCACGAGGCCCGCATCTTCGCGCCGTCGAGCCGCGCCGACGTCGATTTCGACACCGCGCGCTTCTACCGAATCGGCAGCCCGATCGCCATCCCCGTCAACGATTCGGTGGCGCGCATCACGCTCAGCTTTCATCTTGCCGACCAGGTGGCGGCAATCGTCGAGAAGGAGCATTTCGATGTCCTCCACTTCCACGAGCCGTTGATGCCGGCGCTCCCGATGACGATGCTGAAGATGTCGAGGACCACCAACGTCGGCACGTTCCACGCCTTCGCGCGTTCGAATATCGGCTACTACTACGGCCGGCGGTGGCTCGAGCCGTACCTCGCGTACCTGCACCGCGGCATCGCAGTCAGCGAACCGGCCCGCGCATTCCTACACCAATACTTCCCGGATTTCCCGGTGCGAATCATCCCCAACGGCATCGACGTCAATGCGTTCAAGCCTGGATTGCCGCCGATTCGCCACCTGCGGGATGACAACGTCAACATCCTCTTCGTCGGCCGGCTCGAAAAGCGGAAGGGCCTCGGAGACCTGCTGCGCGCCTACGAGTTCATGCAATCGCGCGTGCCGAAGAGCCGCCTGATCGTGGTCGGCGATGGTCCTCTACGCGGCCAGGTTGAGGGATACATCTCAAGGCACCGGCTGCCCAATGTCGTCATGGCCGGCTACGTACCCGACTCGGTGCTGCCGCGCTATTACTGCAGCGCAGACATCTTCTGCGCCCCGGCCACTGGCGCGGAGAGTTTCGGCATCGTGCTCCTGGAGGCGCTGGCATCCGGTCTTCCTGTCGTCGCGACCGAGGTGGAGGGCTACATGTCCGTGCTCGAGCCCGGGCGCGACAGCCTGACGGTGCAGCCCAAGGGCTGGGCTGAGCTGGGATCGGCGCTTATCGTCCTCGCCCGCGACGCTGAGCTGCGCCGACGAATGGGCGCGTACGGCCGCGAAAAGGCAGGCCGGTTTGGCTGGGATGTCGTCGCGGCCCAGATCCTGGAGGTCTACGAGGAGGCGCGGGAGGCGCGAGCTGGGTCTGCGGTCGGCGAGGCACAGGTTGCGCAAATCGAGGAGATAAATGTTCACGACGCGGTTTGAGGCATGGGTCCGCCGCCAGGCGGACGCGTTGATGACCGCCCTGCGGCGGATACCGCTCACGCCGAACCAGATCACGGTGATCGGAGTGGCGCTGACATTCGTCGCCGCCGTACTCGTTGCGTTCGGCTATCTGCGGTGGGCAGGGATCGTCCTCATATTCGGGGGCACTTTTGACATCCTCGATGGCGCCCTCGCGCGCTCGACAGGTCGCGCTTATCCCTATGGAGCCTTCCTGGACTCAACCCTGGATCGCTACTCGGAAGGGGCGATCTACATCGGCCTGGCGGTCTACTTTGCCGGCACTCCCGGTCCCTACCAGCGCTGGCTCCTGCTGGGGACGGTCGCCGCGCTGACCGGTTCGTTCCTGGTGAGCTACGTGCGAGCTCGTGCCCAGAGCCTCGGCTTTGTCTGCGACTCGGGCTTGTTCGCCCGACCGGAGCGGGTGGTGGTCACTGTGATCGGCCTCATCTTCGGTGGCGCCGTTCTTTACGGGGTCGTGGCCTTGCTTGCAATCCTCACGAACTTCACAGCGCTACAACGCATCCGAGAGGTGTGGTTGCAAGGCCGGGCCCAGCGGCTCGCCATCGAGCGCGAGGCGGCTGCTCCCAAGCGGGGCAATACAGTTACTCCGTGAGCGATTTGAGGGGGGACGTCCCCCCTAGGGGCGGCGGGCCTGGCGGAGCCAGATCCCACCGCACCCCCCTGCTTCCGTTCTCGGAGCTCGTCGGCCATACCCAGGCCCTCGATCAGCTGCGCTCGCAGCTCGCCTCTGGGCGCCTGGCGCACGCATACCTTTTCGTAGGCGAGGCCGGTCTTGGCAAGTCGACCGCCGCGCGGCTGCTGGCCGGCGCGCTCTTGCCCGAGGCGCCGCTGCATCGCCACCCTGACTACTGGGAAGACGATCGGATCAAGCCTCTTTCGATCAACGAGATACGGCTGCTGCCGGACAAGGCGCCTGAGTTTCACGAGCTCTCATTGCAGGCCTTCCTCAACCTGAAGCCCGCGATCGGAGCTCGTCGGGTTGCGTTGGTCGCCAACGTGGGTCGGCTGCGGGACCAGGACCAGGGCGTCTTGCTGAAAACTCTGGAGGAGCCGCACCCGCACCGCGTCATCGTCCTGACCAGTCCCAGCCTGAACCCATTCGTCGTCCTTCCCACGGTGGTGTCGCGCTGCCAGAGGGTGTTCTTCCACCCAGTACCCGCTGCCGAGATCGAGAAGCTGCTGCGAGCGAAAGGACTCGATGCCGAACGCGCCGCCGTCGTGGCGAACCTCGCTCGCGGGCGTCCGGGATGGGCCCTCAAGGTCGCGGGCGACGACAGCGTGATCCAGCACCACCGCGAGTGGACCCGCCGGCTCGAGGAGGTGTTCGGCGCCCCGGCCGACGTGCCGCTGCAGGTGGCGGCGGAGCTGGACGGCAGCCAGATGGCGTGGCGCCGAAGCGAGGGCGACCATGAAGATCCGGCGCTGTTCGCGATCGCGAGCTGGCAGATCGAGCTCCGGCGCAGGATGCTGGGGAGCCGAGGGGCGGAGCAGGGCCGGTGGGCGCGGCTGGTCGAGCTTTCCTACGACACGCTGGGCTACCTGGAGCAGAACGTCAGCCCGAGACTCGCCATAGAGACCTTCTTGCTCGAATGCCGGAAGGCTTCCTGAAGAAAGCCCTTCGGGGCTTCGAACCCTACGTTCCCGGCGAGCAGCCTCCCGATGAAGAGGGCTGGGTCAAGCTCAACACCAACGAGTCGCCTCTGCCTCCATCGCCAAATGTCATCAAGGCGATCAAGGCCGCGGCAGGGGATTCGCTGCGACTCTATCCAAGCCCCAGCGCGGCGCCGGCTCGCGCGGCCATCGCAGCCCACTTCGGGCTGCAGCCCTCAATGGTGGCACTCGGCAATGGCTGCGACGACCTCATCGAGATGTGCTTCCGCGCGTTTGCAGGCAAGGGGGATCATGTCGCCTATCCGACCCCGACGTATCCGCTATTTGAACCACTGTGCACGATCCACGAGGCGGTGGCGGCTCCGCATCCCTGTGCCGAAGGCTGGAGCTGGCCGAAGGAGCTGGCCGAGGATCACGCGCGCCTCAAATTCATCGTCAACCCAAACTCGCCGACGGGCACGTGGTCGCCGGAGTCCGCGGTCGAAGAGATTGTCGCGACCGCGAAGGGCGTCGTGGTGCTGGACGAGGCGTACGTGGACTTCGCGCCCGAGTCTTGCATCGGCCTGCTGGAGACGCATCGAAACCTGCTCATCCTGCGGACCTTCTCGAAGTCATACGCGCTGGCCGGGATGCGAATCGGGTTTGCGCTCGGCGACCCGGATCTCATCGCAGCACTGGACACTGTCAAAGACTCCTACAACGTCGACCGGCTGGCCATCGTGGCGGCAGTTGCCGCGATCCAGGACGGCAGCCACCATCGGGCGATCGTCGACCATGTCGTCGGCGAGCGCGCCTGGCTGGCCGATCAGCTAACAGCCTTGCGTTTCGAGGTGGCGCCTTCAGCAGCCAACTTCTTGTTTGTCCAGCCGCCACCCGGTGCGGTCGCCGCCGCAGTCGCCGACGCCCTTCGCGAGCGACAGATCCTGATCCGGCATTACGATCGTGAACCGATTGCCGGCTGGTTTCGAATCACCATCGGTACCCTCAACCAACATGAGCAGCTGCTCGGAGCCTTGAAGGAAATACTCGGGTGAGCCGATGACCACGCCGACTCGAGACGAGGCCTGGGAGCTGATGACTTCGACGACGCCTTCCCTGCAGCTTCGGCGCCACATGCGCAGCGTCGAGATGGCGATGCGCGCCTACGCCCGGCGGTTTGGCGAGGACGAGGAGCGGTGGGCGGTGCTGGGCGTAATCCACGACTGGGACTACGAGTCAGGCCCGACGCTCGACCTTCACCCGATGAGGGGGATAGCGATGCTGCGGGAGAAGGGCTGGCCGGAAGACATCCTCAACGACATCGCGTCGCACGCTCTCTATCTGGATGTTCCGCGCGACACCCCGATCCGTAAGACGCTGCATGCGGTGGACGAGATGTCCGGGTTCATCATCGCGTGTGCCCTGGTCAAGCCCGACAAGTCGCTGAGCGCGGTCGAGCCGAGCGGCGTGCGCAAGAAGATGAAGGACAAGGCCTTCGCCCGCGCCGTCAATCGTGAGGAGCTTCTTCACGGCGCCGAGCTCCTCGGTATACCCTTCGACGAGCACGTGGAGATCGTCCGCGATGCCCTGAAGCCGGTAGCCGAGGAGCTGGGACTGAATCCATGAGCACTGGTGGCAAGCCTCGCGTCCTCCTGATGCACCCATTCCTGGACCCCGGCCCGGCGATCCTCGCCGAGGCGGCGGAGGTCATTCCTTACCCCGCCGGCCAACCCCTTGACGAGGCCAGCATCCGGCAGGCTGCGGAGGGCTGCGTCGGGATCGTGAGCCAGCTCATGGACCCGATTCGCGAAACGGTCCTGTCGACACCGGGGCTGAAGATCGTCAGCAACGTCGCTGTCGGGTTCGACAACATCGACGTCGAGGCTGCGACGGCTCACAAGGTGATGGTGACGAACACGCCAGGTGTCCTCGACGACGCAACATCCGACTTCGCCTTCACCCTGCTGATGGCCGCGTCGCGCAGGATCGTCGAGGCTGACGGCTTCACCCGCCAGGGACGGTTCACGGGTTGGGCGATCGACATGATGCTCGGCGCTGACGTGTTCGGGGCGACCCTGGGCCTGGTCGGCATCGGCCGCATCGGCCGTGGCATGGCTCACCGCGCCAAGGGTTTCAACATGCGGGTGCTGTACTACGACCCGCATCCGCTGCCGCGTGACGCCGAGCAGCAGCTCGGCGCCACGCGTGTCGACCTGGGCCGGCTGCTGGCGGAATCCGACTTCGTGTCGGTGCACGTGCCGCTGACCCAAGAAACGCACCACATGCTGAGCACAGCACAGTTCGAGCAGATGAAGAGATCGGCGATCCTCATCAACACGTCGCGCGGGCCCGTGGTCGACGAGGCCGCGCTGGTTCAGGCGTTGACCGCCAAGAAGATCGCGGGAGCCGGACTGGACGTCTACGAGCGCGAGCCGGCGGTGCACCCCGGCCTGATCCCGATGCCGAATGTGGTGCTCGCCCCGCATATCGCGAGCGCAACTGTCCGCACCCGGTCGGAGATGTCGGCGATGGCGGCACGAAACATGGCCACGGCGGCTCGCGGCGGCAGGCCGCCGAACCTCGTCAACCCAGAGGTAAAGAAGTAGTAAGTGTCCCGATCCGGAGGCTCAACCGAAATGCCTGGGGCAGCGCTGCGCGGTGCCCGAGGCACCGCTTCGGCTACATCTGAGGGGGGACGTCCCCCCTTGAGGCGTCCGGCCCGGCGGAGCCGGTTCCGGACGCACCCCCCTGCGGCTAGGCGCCCGATGTCTGTGTTGCCGGCTCCGCTACTCGCTTACAGGTCTATCGACATGCGCGCTGTGTTGCTCGCCGACGCCTTGACCTCGGGCGCCGATCCGGCGACTTTCGGCCGATCCTCCGGGGCAGGACCCTGACCGCGGGTCGGTACCGGCTTCTCGCCCTCGACCTCGACGGCACGATCCTGAGCCCAACGCTGGAGCTGGATCCGCCCGACGTCGAGGCCGTGGGCCGCATGGTGCGGGCGGGGATCACTGTCGTGGCCTGCACCGGCAGGCCTTTTCCCGGCGCCCTGCCCTGGGTCAAACGCCTTGGACTGGAGACGCCGATCGTTTGCTATCAGGGGGCGCAGGTCAGGGCGCTGAATGGCGAGATGCTCCTCGACCACGGCATCGAGCACGACCTCGCAATGGAGGTGATCCGTCTTGCGCGCGAACGCAACCTGCATATCCAGGCGTATGCCGACGACAAGCTGCTGGTCGAACGGGATCGGCCTGAGGCCCACGAGTACGCCGAGCACGCGGGCATGCCGATCAACGTGGTCGAGGATCTCGACAATGCGATGGGACCGACCACGCCCAAGCTCGTCATCGTCGCTGCCCGCGAGGTGCTCGAGTCACTCCTGCCAGAGGTACGCCGGCGCTGGGCGGGCAAGCTGAACGCGGCCACGTCGATGCCCAGGTACCTCGAGTTCACCACCATCGAAAGCGACAAGGCCAAAGCACTTGCCTTCCTTTGCCGGCAGCTCGGGATACCGCAGGAGCAGACGGTCGCGGTCGGGGATGGCCGCAACGACGTGTCGATGATCTCCTGGGCGGGGCTTGGTGTCGCGGTGGAGGGATCGGAGCCGGAAGTCGTCGCCGCGGCTGATCGATCGATTCCCGGACCCGGTCATGGTGGAATCCAGCAGCTCGCCGACCTGTTGATGAAGTAATGGGGACTTTGCTGTTGGTGCATGCGCACCCTGACGATGAGGCGATCTCGACCGGCGGCGCGATGCTGAAGGCGAGGGCAGACAGCCACCGGGTGGTGCTGGTCACCGCCACTCGCGGAGAGGTGGGCGAGATCTACAACATGGACGAGGCCGCGACGAGGCCGCGCCTGGGCGAGGTGCGCACTGCGGAGCTGGAGCATGCCGCGCGGATCCTCGGCGTCAACCGCGGGGAGTTCCTCGACTACCGAGACTCGGGCATGGTCGGCACCGCTGACAACGAGAATCCCAAATCCTTTCACCAGGCGCCGCTGGACCAGGCGGCCGCCAAGCTCGCGGCCATCTTGCGCGAGGAGCGGCCGGACGTCGTCGTGACCTATGACGCGGATGGAACCTACGGGCACCCCGATCACATCAAGGCGCATCTGGTCACCAACGCCGCGCTCGACTTGCTCGAGAAAGAGGGGTGGCGTCCCAGCAAGCTCTACTACACCGGTATCCCGCGCACGCTGATGCAGCAGTTCATGGCGGCGCTCCCTGACGACGCCCAGCGACAGGAGCGCGAGAGCACCATCACCATTCCGGGGACACCGGACGAGCTGCTCACGACCCAGCTCGACGTCAGCGACTACGTCGATCGCAAGCGCGAGGCCTTCGCCGCTCACGTGACGCAGAACGATCCCAACTCGTGGTTCAGCACCATGGCGGACCAGATCTACCGGATGGCCTTCGGCACCGAGTACTACCGGCTCGCGCGCGGCAAGCCGGGCTCAAAGCTGCCGGAGAACGACCTCTTTGTGGGTGTCGCCGACAAATAAGCCGGTCTAACCCCTCCGCGTAAACTCGAAGCAAATGGAAGTCCTCAAGATCACGCCCCGGGGCTACTGCCACGGCGTGGTCGACGCCTTTCGTATCGCCAAGCGCGTGCGGGAGGAGACCACGGGGCCCGTGCACATGCTCGGGATGCTGGTACACAACACCCACGCCACCGACGACCTGCAGCGGCAGGGAGTCGAGCTGGTGGACCAGAACGACCGGCTGGCCGGCCTCAGCCAGATCAAAGGCGGGACAGTGATCTTCACTGCCCACGGCGTCTCGCCCCAGGTCAAGCAGCGGGCCGTGGAGCTCGGTTTGACCCCGATCGACGCCACGTGCTCGGACGTCGTTCGCACCCACGAGCTGGTGGCTGACCTCGCCCGAAAGGGCTACGAGGTCGTCTACATCGGCCGGAAGGGACACCCCGAGCCGGAAGGCGTGATGGGTGAGGCTCCTGGCAAGGTGCACCTCGTCCAGGACCCCCAGGACATCGACGCGCTCGAGCTGAAAGGGGACCGGATTGCGGTCACCTGCCAGACCACGCTTTCCGTCTGGGACACGGAGGACCTCATCGGCCGCGTCCAGACCCGCTACCCGAACGCTGAGGTCCACAACGAGATTTGCCGCGCGACGCAGGAGCGGCAGGAAGCCGCAGTTGAGGCGGCGCCACACGTGGATCTGGTGATCGTGGTCGGCAGTCCAAGGTCATCCAACTCACTGAGGCTGGTCGAGGTCGTCAAGAAGCTGGGCCATAAACCCGCTTATCTCGTCGACAGCCTCGAGGACCTGGACCTCAGCTGGTTCAAGGGCGTCAAGAAGGTTGGAGTGACAAGTGGCGCTTCCACCCCAAGCCAGCTGACCCGCCGCGTCATCGAGTACCTGGAAGCTCTGGAAGTCCCAGCCTGAGCGACTTCCGGGAGGTCTAGGGCCGCCTGAGACGCCGGATGGCGCGCGTCAGCGGGTTGGCAGGGCTCGCACCTGCCGGCGCCGGGGCCGGGGATGCCGGGGCCCGGGGTACAGCGCCCGCAGGAGGTGGCGCCTCTGCCGAAGCGCTGCTGGTCGCCCCGTCGCCGTTTCGCGCTTGTGCCGAGCCTGGTGACCGGCGACGCCTGCGGCGCCTCGGCGCTCCAGGAGGGCGCTCAGTCGCGGGAGCTGCTGGAGATACCACTGGTGCTTCGACCGCCACCGCTGCTTTGGGCTCCGTGGGGCTTTTCGCACCGTCGCCGGCAGTTGGGCGGCGGCGCCTCCTGCTGCGTCGGGGAGCCGGGCTGGGGGCGGCCGCACCTGCCAGAACTGGCTCCTCGGCGCGGATCGGGGCCCTGACGGCTGACATCCTCAAAACGCTCGCTCCGACCTCCCCTTCCGCGCAGAGGGCTCCGGCGGCCGTGTGCACGTCGACGCGCCAGACCACGATCGCCGTCGGATCGTCGGCAACGGCGGCGCGCTTCTGGGTCAGCGTCCAGCGGGCGTAGATCGTGTCCCCGGCGCGGACGGGCCGCGGGAACTTCCAGTTGAGCCACTCCCACTGGGCGACCGCGGGCACCGGCATGTCCATCGAGCCCAGGCCGACAGCCATGGCAACGAGCAGCGCGGGAGGCGCAATTCGGCCATTTCGGTGGGTGGCGTCGATTGTCAGCGGTGAGAAATCGCCGGCTACGGCTGCGAACAGCGCGATCTCAGATTCGGAGATGGTGCGCCGCCGGGTCGTCCACTCGCCGCCGAGGGGGAGGTCGTCGAAAGAGATCGGCTCCAGGTCGCGCCGAGTATAGCCCGAACAACCCTGCGGTCATGGGCGTTAACCTATGGCAACTCAAAAAGGGGAGGCTCATTGCCCGATATAGCGAGCGTTCTGCTCGTGACTTCAATCCTGCTCGTCGTCGCGTTCGTCCTGCTGACCGTGTCTCTGATGCGTCTTCGCAGGACCACCCGGCAGCTTCAGGCCGCCCTTGCGGACGAGAGCGGCGCCCGAGACCGAGCCGGCCTCCTGCTGGCGATCGCCTCCGCCGTCAACTCCTCGCTGGCGCTGGAGGAGGTCTTGAACGTGGCCCTCACCCACGCCGGCAGGATCATGGGCGCGGTCGCCGGGGCGATGTACCTATTGCCCCCAGGCGGCAGCGAGATGCGCCGCGAGGCCGAGTACAACCTTGCTACGCGGGCAAAGGGCGCTGTACGCCACCTCGAAGAAGAGCCTTTACGTACGGCGTTGACGGACCTGCGACCCCAGGTGCTCAAGCTCGCGGACGAAGCCTCTCCGCAACTTGAGGCTGGCGGCCAGGCGCAGCACGTTCTGGTTGTCCCGATGCAAAGGTCCGGGCAGCTGATGGGTGCGATGGAGCTCTACCTCAACGCTTGGCGGGAGCTGACCGACGACCAGGCCGACCTGCTCAACGGTGTCGCCTCGCAGGGCGCCATCGCCATCCGGCACGCCCAGCTTTTTCAGGCGCAGGAGGAGAACGCCCTCACGGACGAGCTCACGAAGTTACCTAACCGGCGCGCCCTGGCGGAGCGGTACGTGCAGGAGATGCACAGGGCGCGGCGCTATCACAAGAGCATCGCGTTCTTGATGATCGACCTCGATCACTTCAAGCAGGTCAATGACACGTACGGCCATCTCGAAGGCGATGCGGTGCTGCACGAGCTGGCCAAGATCCTCACCTCTGGCGCAAGGGAATCAGACGTTTGCGCGCGCTACGGTGGCGAGGAGTTCGGCATCATCCTTCACGAGACGACTGAGCAGGGAGCGCGCACGCTGGCGGAGCGCATCCGTGCCAAGGTCGCTGCGGCGACGTTCCCCGGCGGGGTGAAGCTGACCGTCAGCATCGGCGTCGCGGCCACGGCCGAGCCCGCGCTGTTTACCACGCTGATGGAGGCCGCGGACCAGGCTCTCTATGCCGCCAAGCAAGGCGGGCGCAACCAGGTCCACGTCGCGGACATGAAAACGGTACCGACGAAGCAGCACGCGTAGCCTTCTTTCTGTGCGGGTATTGCCCAATCCAGCGCCCCCACCTGGCCGCGCTAATGCGCGGCCTATCCTCCCCAGCAAGCGGGGAGGACGTCACGGGCCGACCTCAAGCCGGCCCTCTCACTACTGCGTCAACTGTGGCGCCGAGCTCGTGGCGCGCGTGGTCGAAGGCCGGGAGGTCGAGGGCTGTCCCAACGACGATTTCGTCCTTTGGCACGACCCCAAGGTGACGACCGCAGTGGTGGTCGAGGTCGACGGCGGAATTCTCCTGGGACGCCGCGCGATCGAGCCGGGTCTCGGCCAGTGGTGCTTGCCCGGTGGATTCGTCAATGACGATGAGGATCCTTGGGATGCGGCGGCTCGCGAATGCTTGGAAGAGGTCTGCGCGCGGGTGGAGGTGACGCGCCTCATCGGGGTCTACCACATCGCCAAGCGAACGGCTCCCAGCATGATCGGAATCGCCTATCGGGCGAGGCTTGCGGACGGCGACCGGCCCGCTCCAGGCCTGGAGATGCTCGAAGTCGAAGTCTTCGCTCTCGACTCGCTGCCGCCGCTTGCATTCCCCAGCCATCGGAAGGTGATCGCCGAATATGAGGGAGCGCTCCGGGCGGCCGTTACGTTCCCGGCGCAGGCGGAGGCAGCGGTATCTCGGAGCGTGGCCGCAGGGGCTCGGCGTGGAACGCGACCATCACGAGGGCCAGGACCATCGCGACCCCGGCACAAGCAGTAAAGCCCGCGGCGTAACCGTACGACTGGACGATCGGCCCGAACGCCAGCGGGCCGGCAGCCAAACCGAGGAACAGCACCGTCCCATACGCACCCATCGCCACCCCGCGGGTCGACCCGATGGACAGGTCGCCGAACACGACTCCGATGGCCACGTAAACGGTGGCGACGAAGGGTGTGGCGATCACCAGCAAGGCGACCGGGGCCCAGAACCCGCTGAGGTGGCCCAGCACGATCGCTGCCACCGACCAGACCATCACGCCGACGAAAACGATCGGCCACCGATGCTTCGCTCGATCCACGAGCCTTCCGCCAGGGATGCGGGCAAGGCCGTTGGCGACTGCTTGAATTGCCAGCATCAGTCCGATCTGTGAGTTTGATAACCCCAGGCTTTCCTTGCCGAAGATTGGCAGGAATGCGCCAACGGTTCCCCAGGCCAGCGTCGCTGCCAGGAGTCCAACCACTACGGGGCCGAACGAACGCTGCGCGATGAGCGCGCGCAGAGGTTTCATGAAAGTGAGCCGCTGGCTCGACTGCGGCGCAGTGCTGGCTGCCATCGCGCCAGGGATTGCGAACACCAGCACCGCGGTCGTCACCGCGATGTCCGTGCGCAGATCGATCCACTGGAGCAACAGACCGGCGATGGAGGGGCCGATGAAAAACCCGGCCTGCATCGAGAACGTGAGCCAACCCATCGCACGCCCCAGCCGGTTGCCCGGCACGAGTGCGGTGACTGCGCTGAACAGCGCGGCTTGCTGGGCGCCTGCACCCAATCCACCGACGATCTGCCATACGAACAACGGCGCCACGGTCGTGGCTTCGGCCATGGCCAGCTGAGAGACGGCCGCAATGATGAAGGAGAGAACCAACAGCGTCCTCGTGCCAAAGCGATCGATGAGGACTCCCGCAGGCATCGATAGGAGAGCGGCGGCAAGGGTCGCGACCGAGAACAGCGCACCGACCTGGAAGCGATCGGCGCCGAGCTCGTGCGCATAGAGCGGCACCGTGAGACCACGCGCGGACAGCGCCGCGAAAGAAGCGCCGGCCGCGAGGTAGATCGCCAGGGTTCGCCGCGAATCCGGGACACCCAGGCGCACGGTCCCTAACATAGCGGCGCATGGTCCGCGAGCGTGTGGGCGATTGGCGCTTCTGCAGCGCGGCCCTGGCCTTCAACATCCTCGTCGGCTGGCCGACGTTTCAGGCGTGCTCCGAGTACATAGCCGTCGACGAGATGCCAGGCCTTCAGCTCAAGGGTAAATCGGCCGAGAAATTCCCCGTCTTGAGAGTGAGCGCGATCCGTGAGCATCGCGAAGCCCAGTGGGTGCCGATCCCGACCGAGGCTGCCCTCGAGTCCTACGAGACGTTCAAGCTGCGTTACGCCCAGCAATCAGTTTTCACGGCGGTTCAAGAAGCAGGGACGTGACGGTCGAGCGAGCCGCCGAGCTGCTATCGGCTGCTCGCAAGGGCGTGGCCTTCACGGGCGCAGGGGCGTCGGCTGAAAGCGGCATCCCGACCTTTCGGGGCGTGGGCGGGCTATGGACCAAGTACGACCCCGTCAAGGTCTCTTCGATCGACTCCTTCATGCAGGATCCGACCGCCTACTGGATGGTGTCGAAGGAGCGAGGTGCGATCGCGCTCGCCGCGCGACCCAACCCTGGCCATTTGGCGCTGGTAGCGCTCGAGGCCGCAGGTTTTCTGGTCGCGATCGTGACGCAGAACACGGATGGCCTCCACCAGGCCTCGGGCAGCCGGCACGTGGTCGAGGTTCATGGGTCCAGTCGCACTGTGCAGTGCCTCGACTGCGGGATACGTGAGTCACGAGCCGTCGTTCAGGCCAGACTGGCGGTTCAGATGCCGCCTCAATGCAAATCGTGTGGCGGCACGCATCTCAAACCGTCTGTGGTGTTGTTTGGTGAGCCGATGCCGGTGGCGGCCATGCATGAGGCGTTGGCTCTGGCACAAAGCGCTGACGTCATGCTCGTCGTCGGCTCGTCACTTGTGGTGCACCCTGCCGCCGACATTCCGCTGGCTGCGGTACGTTCCGGCGCAACGCTGATCATCGTCAACGCCGAACCGACTCCCTTCGACTCACTTGCGGAAGTTGTGATCCACGGACGCGCGGGCGAGGTGCTGCCAGAAATCCTTAGCCAAGTAGAGCGCTGAAGGAAGAACCGACGGATCTTCGGCGCCCAGCTGTCCCCAAGCCGTTGCTTGGGGACCCCAAAGGAGAGTTGCGACCTGCGTTGATCGCTTGTGCGCCTCCGCTACTCGGCCGCTCCACTGGGGTCCCCGCGACGAAATCGCGGGAGGGACCCCTGGATCACCGAATCTCTCGCCGCTTCTCCTTCATCGCTCTACAAATGCGTGACGCTGCCGGCGCTCACCACCGCAGCGTCGACGACCAGCTCGCCATGCTCGTTGATGTCCTGGGCCAGGCCTTCGAAGGCGCGATCTGGCAGCTGCACGCGCACCTTCCTGCCGATCGTGTCCGACAGCTCTCGCCACCGCGCCAGCACATCTTTCGGGGGCGCTGAGCTCCACACCTCGATGGCGCCCCGGAGCCGTCCCAGCAGCCCGTCCCGAGGCTGATTCAAGCGGGCACCGCCCTCGGGTGCCCAGGTGAGATTGATACCGATCCCACAGACCGCCTTTGCGGTCGTGGCCTCGACCAGGATGCCGCCCACTTTGCGCCCGCCAAGCAGCAGGTCATTGGGCCACTTCAGCCGCACTCCCTGCTCACAGGCTTCAGCGGCCGCCACCCCGGCAGCCAGGCTCAGCAGCGGGTTCGGCGCGAGCACGAAAGAGACCAGCAGCGCGGTGCCCGGTGGCGCTTCCCATTGGTGCTCGAGCCGTCCCCGGCCCGCTGTCTGGTGGTCGGCGACCACGACCGAGCCGAGCGGGAGGTCGCGAGCCACATCCTGGGTGGAGGCCACCGACTCGAGGTGGACGACTCGCGCCTCATCTGCTGCCATTCATCGACGGTAACGCCTAACGGGTGCGGCCGGAGATGCCGACCGGATCTTCGGCGCCCATGCGGCCCATCTGCGTTGTTGCGACCTCCGTTGCTCGCTTACGCATCCACAGGATGCGCGCGCTCCGCTACTCGGTCGCTCCCCCGGGGTCCCCAATGCGCAGCACTGGGAGGGACCCCTGGATCACCGAATCTCTCGGCCGGCCCTCCGTCCACACCCCGAGGGGCCGGTAAGCTGGTGGGGCGATGAAGCTCCACCGCGCCGTCACGCTGGTGGCCATGATGTTGCTCGCGGTTGGCGCGCTTGCGCTGCTCCTGATCAGCGGGATCGCCAACTTCGACAGCCACTCTCTCATCGCTCTGGTCGTGGTCGTGATCGCCGCGGCGGCGGGCGGCATCGGCTTCAGCTGGAAGCGCTACTACAAGCGCTGAGGGTTGAACAAGATGCTCAGGCTTGGTTACAAAGCCTCGGCCGAACAGTTCGGCCCCCGCCCACTGCTCGACTTCGCAGTTGCAGCCGAGGAGCGTGGTTTCGACAGCGTGTTCGTCAGCGATCACTTCCAGCCGTGGCGCCACTCCGACGGCCATGCGCCCTTCGCCTTCGCGTGGCTGGCCGCGACAGGCGAGAGAACCAAGCGCGTCGCGCTTGGAACGTCGGTTGCGACGCCAACCTTTCGCTACCACCCGGCAGTCGTCGCGCAAGCATTCGGCACGCTTGGCTCGCTGTATCCGGATCGCATGATCCTCGGCGTCGGCACGGGCGAGCACCTGAACGAGGGAGCCCTCGGCATCCAGTGGCCTGACAACAAGGAGCGATTCGCCCGGCTGCGCGAGGCGGTGCGTCTCATCAAACAGCTGTGGACGGAGGAGCTCGTGACCTTCGACGGCGAGTACTACCACACGCGCAACGCCACGATCTACGACAAGCCCGACAAGCCGATCCCGATCTACGTTGGGGCGGGAGGACCGCAGGTGGCGAAGTTCGCGGGGCGCGCCGGCGACGGTTTGATTTGCACCTCAGGCAAGGGCATGGAGCTTTACTCCGAGCAGCTGCTGCCATCTTTTGCCGAAGGCGCGACCGAGTCGGGTCGCGACGCCGCCGGCCTCGACAAGATGATCGAGGTCAAGGTCTCGTACGACACCGACCGCGAACGCGCGATGGAGGACACGAAGATCTGGGCCGCTCTGGCTCTTCCCGCCGATGCGAAGGCCGGCATCGACGATCCGCGCGAGATGGAGCGCCTCGCGCGCGACGTTGAGAACGTCGCGCATCGCCGCTGGCTCGTTTCGAATGATCCGGACGAACACCTGGAGCAGCTACGCCCATACGTCGAGCTGGGGTTCAACCACCTTGTCTTTCATGCGCCGGGCAACGACCAGGCGCGGTTCCTCGAGCTTTACGGTTCGCAGATCCTGCCTCGGATTCGCGCTCGATGGGGCTGACGGAAGATCGCGTAGGCGAAGGCAAGGCTTCGGGCGCGTGGGTCATCGTGCTGGTCAAAGATCTGGATCAGGCCAAGCAGCGGCTGGGCGACGTGCTCGGCGCAAAGGCGCGCCGAGAGCTCGCTCTTCGCAATGCGGAGCGAGCGATTCGCGCGGCCGCCGCCGGTGATCATCGCCTGGTCATAGGCGGCAGCGCGGAGGTCAAAGACATCGCGGAGCGTCTCGGCGTGGAGGCCGTGATCGAGAGGAAGCAGCAAGGCCAGAACGTGGCCGCGAAGCTGGGTATTGCCCATGCGCTCAAGAGCAAGGCGCAGGCCGTCCTCATCCTTTCCAGCGACCTGCCCCTGGTGACGCCGCAGTCGGTGAAGGACATGCTCGACGTCGCCGGCCGCATTGCGCCGCCGGCGGTGGTGGCTGCGCCGGCGCTGGGGCGCGGCGGTACCAACGCCCTGTACATCAGCCCTCCGGACGCGATCTCACTGCACTTCGGCGAGGACTCGCTGACTGCTTTCCGCCGAGAGGCCGAGACGAAAGGCGTCAACTTCGCCGTCCACAAGTCGGACGCGATGGCTCTGGACCTCGATGAACCCGAAGATCTCGAGCACGCGCGGCGCATGGATTGAGGCGCTACGAGCTCTTCGGCGTTGACGGCATGCCTGAGATTGCAGCTGGTGATGATCTCGCGCAGCTAATCGCCTCTCGGATCAGCCTGGAGGCGGGCGACATCGTGGTCGTGGCGCAAAAAGTGGTGTCCAAGGCTGAGGGTCGCACCCGCGACCTGGCGACTGTCACCGCGAGCGATGAGGCGATTCGGCTGGCCCCGCATCTGGTGGCCGAGCCCGACCCGCGCTTTGTTCAGGTGGTGCTCGACGAGAGCGCGCGGATCCTGCGAACCGAGCGCGTCCTGATCACCCAGACGCGTCACGGTTTCGTTTGCGCCAACAGTGGAGTCGATCAATCAAACATTCCGGGCTCGGAGGTGGTGACCCTTCTTCCTGTCGACCCTGATGCAAGCGCTGAGCATCTTCGCGCCCGGCTACACGAGATCACAGGTGTGACGGCTGCAGTCATCGTGTCCGATACGTTCGGCCGCCCATGGCGACTCGGGATTGTCAACGTGGCCCTAGGTGTGGCCGGTATGCCGGCACTCATCGATATGCGGGGGCGGACAGACGATGCGGGCCGTGAGCTGCACGCGACGGTGCTCGCCGTTGCCGACGAGGTGGCGGCGGCCTCAGGCCTTGTGATGGGTAAGACGCGCCGGACGCCAGTCGTGATCGTCCGCGGCCTGGACCTGCATGGGAGTGGCAGCGGACGCCAGCTGATCCGGCCGGCTGCGGAAGATCTCTTCCGATGAAGGTTGTCGTGCTCGCCGGTGGCACGGGCGGCGCCATGCTGGCATCGGGCTTCCAGTCGATGCTGCCTGCAGGCGACCTGACGGTCATAGCCAACACTGCTGACGACGACGAGTTCTGGGGCCTGCTCGTGAGCCCGGACGTGGACGCGGTCATCTACAGGCTCGCTGGCGCTTTCAACGACGAAGCCGGCTACGGCGTCAAGGCCGACACGTTTCACACGCTCGATGCGCTCCAGCGACTTGGTGAGGAGCCGTGGTTTCGAATCGGTGACAAGGACTTTGCCACTCATCTGGTTCGCACCGAGCTGCTGCGGCACGGCGGCCGCCTCACCGAGATGGCGTTGGAGCTCTGCCGCCGCTTTGGAGTCGAAGCTTCTGTGCTGCCAATGACCGACGAAAGGGTTCGCACGCGTTTTGACACCGCCGGAGGCGTGCTCTCGTTTCAGGAATATTTCGTGCGGGAACGGCTGGCGCCGGCGCTGCGCCGTATCGATTTCGAGGGGATCGACTCAGCGAAGCCGACTCCCGAGGCGTTGGCCGCTCTGGCCGATGCCGACATCGTGGTGATCGGTCCCTCCAACCCACTCATCTCGATTGCGCCGATCCTGCGCGTGCTCGGCTCGGAGGTGCCTCGTGATCGAACAGTCGCCATCTCTCCGATCGTTGGCGGCGTCGCTCTCAAAGGCCCGACGGTGGCGATGATGCGAGCGATGGGATTTGAAGCATCCCCGGTTGCCGTCGCGCACATGTACGCCGGGGTTGCGAGCGCCTTCGTCGTCGATCGCCGCGACGCTGAGCTGGCACCGGCAGTCGAAGCGCTGGGTTACCGGCCGATTGTCAGCGACATAGTCATGACGGACGGAGGCCGCGGATTGGCGGCGGCGATTCTCGCCATGTCACCGCTCAGGTCGGCGAGCGGCGGGGACGCCTAGCTCCCGTGCGAGTTCGCCACCATCACGAGGACGCCTATCAGCACCATCACCAGGCCGACGACAAGGACCGCGTACTGCGCGATCGCGATCACGGTGCTCGGCTTTCTCGGCCCTTCGTCAGGCTCCTCGCCCGCAACCTCGCCTGAAGCGAGGGACCACGCCCCTGACTGGGCATCCTTGGACCCTTTCTTTTTGGGGGCAGGCTCCGGCTCGGCCAGGCCTTTGCTTTCGCCGACCACCGACCAGGAGGCACCGGCCCCTGCCGAAGTCGTGACCGGCGCGGGGGCCGCGCGCTCCTGCTCCAGAGGCGCGGGCGGCGTCGGAGTCCACTCCGGCTGAGCCGCAGGGGCCTCGAAAGGTGGCGGCTCGTACGCGGGCGCCGGAGGAGTGAAGGCCGGCGGGTCGACCGGAGTGGTAACCGGCCCGGTGTCCCAGGCCGGCTGTGCAGGGCCCGAGGGGGCTTTTGAAGGGGGCGACGCTACGGGCGGGCCTGCGTACGCCGACGCTTCATAGGTGAGGATCGGGGCTGCGCTCGCGGTTTCCTCGATGGAGTGCCCCTTGTCCGCTTTCTCGGCGCGTCTCGTCGGTGCGAGCGTTCGCTGGCGCGCCGCGCGCACCTTGTGCTCGATCTGAGAGCGGCGCACCGAGTACATCGAGCGCTTCTCGACCGACTTGTGGCGCATGACGAAGACCACCGCCACGACCCCGATGACAGCTACCGCAGGTCCGATGAGTAGGAGCATTGGGGCCGATTATCGGCGATCTATACGCGGAGGTGCAGCTACAGAGGCGATAAGCACCTCTGTGTGACAATCGCTGCGATGGCGCTCTACGACCGCATTCAATCTGATCTGGTGCAAGCTCGGCGCAGTCGCGACGAGCTTGGCCTGAGCACCCTCTCGCTTCTAAAGAGCGAACTCGTGAAAGCGAGCAAGGAGACCGGGGCGGGCGAGCTGAACGACGAGCTCGTCCAGCGGGTTGCCCGCAGAGAGGTTAAGAAGCGGGAAGAGGCGATCGAGGTCTACAGGAGGGCGGGCCGCGAAGAGTCGGCGGCGCGCGAGGAGGCCGAGATGGCTGTGCTGCGCGGTTACCTGCCCGCTGCAATGAGCACCGAAGACGTCGAGGCCGAGGTCCAGGCAGTCATCGACGAGCTGAAGCCAGAAGGCCCCAAGGCTTTCGGGGCGGTCATGAAAGCAGCCACCGCACGACTGGCGGGGAGGGCCGAGGGCTCCCAGATCGCGGCCGCAGCGCGCAAATTGCTTGGCTCCTAGGCCCAAACGCAAAAAGGCTCCGCCGCTTCCGAGGCTGCCGGCGGGCTCGCGCCTGCGGGCGAAGTTGACTGTAGAGCGGCTGAAGGAGGCGTATCCGGCGGTTACGGAGCTGGCACACCAGGACCCGTTCCAGCTGTTGATCGCCACGATCCTGTCCGCGCAGACGACGGACCGCGCCGTCAATCTGGTGACGCCTGAGCTGTTCCGGCGCTACCCGACGGCAGCCGACCTGGCCGCCGCGGACCCTGCAGTGGTCGAGGTGCTGATCAGGCCGACCGGCTTCTTTCGCGCCAAGACACGCTCGATCATCGCCGCCGGCCGCAAGCTGGTCGAACTGTTCGACGGCAAGGTGCCGAGCAACATTGACGACCTGGTCAAGCTGCCGGGGATCGGGCGCAAGACGGCAAACGTGATCCTCGGAGTGGGCTTCGACGTACCGGGCTTCGCTGTCGACACCCACGTCAAGCGCCTTACGAATCGCCTCAAGATCGCCTCGTCGAAGGACCCTGTGAAGATCGAGCGGCAGGTGTGCTCGATAGTGCCGAAAGAGGAGTGGACCGGACTGTCGCTGCGCCTGATCCTCCATGGTCGGCGGGTCTGCCTGGCGCGCCGGCCGCGCTGCGAAGGGTGCATCCTGAACGACTTCTGCCCGTCGTCGACAACCCGTGCGCCCAAGCGCCAGACACGCCGCAAAACCGAGTAGCCCTTAAGCGGTTGTAAGGGCCAAAAGGGCACGAATGGTCGTATCCGCGCCGTTGAGACAGCCAAAGGGGCACGCGAGGTCGTGTTTGACGAATGCCGGTGTTTCGGATCGCCGCCGCGTGATTCTCAAACCGCCTCCCGAGCCCGAGCAGCTCTCCCTGCTGAATTAGCATTCGCACATGCGAAGTCCTATCGAGGTGCTGACGGGAAGGGTGGGGGGCTTCACCACCATTGAGGTGGCCCGACGCACGGTGCCCTGCTACAAGCACGTCATCGAGAAGGACGGGGAGCGCCTGGCATTGTGTGTTCTGGTCGACTCGGGGAAGCTCTATCGGTTTCCATTCGAAAGCGTCAAGTCGATGAAGGGCCTGGAGATCAAGGCGCGTTTCCTTCGCGGGGAGATGGAGCACCTCCGGCTCCGCGAGTTCCAACCAGGACTCTGTCGCTATGTCGAAAGAGCCGACAAAGCCGTCTGAGTCGCTGGTCCAGGAGCTGCTTACCGAGAGGCGTGAGCTCAAGGTGGCGCTCGAGCGTCTACGCCTGGAGCTCAATGACGTGCGTAGCGCGAGTGGCGGGCCCGATCCACGAGTCAGTGGTCTGACCGCGGAGGTCGAGCGGTTGCGGTACCAGGTCGCTCACGCCAGGGCCGAAGCGGGCTTGCTTCGCGAGGAGCGCGATGAGCTGCGTAAGGGCGTTGAAACGGCGCTGGAGCAGATAGCCCGGAAATAAATAGGGCCCCGTTGGCCGGGGCCCAATGACGTGTTAGCCGGTTCTTACTTGGCCCAGCCCTCGACCATCGGCACGTACTTCGAGGCCAATCCCTGAAGGCCCGGGAAGGCGAAGCGCTTGCCGCCTGCCTGCAGAGCGAGGATGAGTCCAATCACCCAGATCACAAACCAGATGAAGGACCAAAGAACCAAGAGGATTCCAAGAAACACCGTGACGGCGGTGAGAACCCAAAGAATTAGGTAGATCGCCAGAGCCGCGCCGTGGATCACTGTCGCATTCGCGGCGTTGTACTTGACGTCCGGGTCGTCCTTGCCGATGAATAGAAAGATCAGGCTGCCAATTGGCGGAAACAAAACCCAAGCAAGGATCGTGTACAGGTTCTTGTTGCTGCCGGCAGCAGCTGGCGTCCCTCCCATGGGGGCCGGCTGTCCTGGCGGCGGCGGCGGCATCTGCGACATAGGTGTCCTCCTCGAAATACTGGCGTGGTTCGGGCCCGATTATGGGTTGAATGCCGCCAAAACGCCAGAGGTTTGGCTGCCTAATCCCCAAGGGCCATTTGCCTTTAACCCACTCTGCTAGGCTCCGGGCGAAATGGCCGATCCCGGTCCAGCCCCCGAAACTCCACCCAATCCCCAGCCAACGACGATCCCCGACTGGGCCCCGGATCTGACACCGGCCGCGCCGGACCCGCACGTCGCGCCCGCCCAGCCGGCTCGCGCGGCCGCCCCCAGGCCTGTCGACCCTACGATGCGCATGCCAACCAGCCATCCCGCGGGATCGGCCCCGGCTTCAGCGGCTCCGCCCGCTCCTCAGCCGCACGCACCGCCGCCGCCCGCGACCTACCCACCCGCTGCGACACCTGCTCCCGCGGTGCCGCCGCAGCCGGTCGATGCCACGATGCGTTTGCCGGTGCAGCCGCCTAAGCGGGCAACCAGCCCGGCGGACTTCCGAACCCCGGCACCCGTCGGCGCGCGTCAGATCGGCAAGTACCTCATCAAGGGCGAGCTCGGGCGTGGTGGTATGGGCGCCGTCTACCTGGCGGAGCAGCCAGGTCTAGGCCGTGAGGTCGCGATCAAGGAGCTGATCCTTTCTCCGGCCGCAGACCCGACAGCGCTCATGCGGTTCCTGCAAGAGGCCCAGGTGATGGCGCGGACGAGCCATCCCAACCTCGTGCAGGTTCATGACCTCGAGCAGATCGGCGATGCGAACTACATCGTGCTGGAGTTCGTGCGAGGGCGGTCGCTGCGCGACATGTTGAGCCTGGGACCCGTGCCTTTGCCGCAGACCTTCGCCGTCATGCATGGAGTGCTGCAGGCCCTCGACTACGCGCACAAGCACTCGATCGTGCACCGCGACATGAAGCCTGAGAACGTGCTGCTGTCCGACGAGGGCAACGTCAAGGTCGCAGACTTTGGCATCGCCCGGCTGACCGATGACTCTGGTCCGGGCGGCACGGCGACCAAAACGGGAACGACCGTCGGCACGCCGCAGTACATGTCCCCCGAGCAGGTGGCGTCCAGCAAGGTCGACGGGCGCAGCGACCTCTATTCGGCGGGCATCATGCTCTACGAGCTGGTCGTGGGCCAGCCCCCTTTCACCGCAAGCGAGGCAGACGGACCGTTCACGCTGATGGCCAAGCACGTGCAGGCCCCGCCGATGCCACCTTCGGTGCACCGTCCCGGAATCGACATGCGACTCGAGGAGATGATCCTCAAATCGTTGTCCAAGCGGCCTGAGGATCGGTTCCAGACCGGCGAGGAATTCGACACGACCATGGCGCGCATCGCCGACCGCTTGTGTCCTGGCTGGCAGAAGGGCCTCGAACCTGGCGCAGACCTGTCCAAGATGGTGCCGGCGGCGGCGGCGGCCCAGGCCGCGTCGGTGGCCTCGCCACTCGCAGTTCCCTCGATGGCCGAGCCGGCGGCTGCCGCCCGGGTCCAGGCCGTCTACAACCCTGCGCCGCCGGTCAAGCCCGCAGCCAAGAAAGCATCAGGTTGCCTTGGCGTCATCGCAGGCGCGCTCGCGTTGACGCCCGCGCTTTTGCTGCTCGCCGCCCTACTTCACTAGGGTTCGGCGGGCGTCGGCGATTCTCCAGGACTCTGAATCGGCGTGCCATACGCCGGAGTGCCGTAAGGCGGGGTCGCCGCCACAGCCGCCTGATCATCCAGCGCTTGCTGCGCTGCGTCGCCGACCAGGATGTCGCGTGAGGTCGAGTTCACATTGCCCAGGATCGTCTTGTCCTTGTACTGCTGGGTGAAGGCGTCCTGCGCCTGCAGCGCCATCTCGGTCGGGAAGGGCACCCATGGGGAGGTCGGGGTTTCGCGAATCGCGGTCACCTGGTAGATGCGGAAGGTTTCGGCTGACTTGCCCTTTAGCTGCACGCCCGGAACCATCTCGACAGCGATGTAGTCCTTGCACAGGTCGTAGGTGGGCTGGCCGATCAGCAGGTGGTACGCAGGCGCGTTGGCGCAGAAACGGGCCGCGGTATTGACCGTGTCGCCGAGAGCCGTGTACTGCAGGCGGCTGCGCGAGCCCATGTTGCCCACGACCGCGGGACCGGTGTTGATGCCGATGCCCCAGCGGATCGGCGGCAGGCCTTTCTCGAGCAGCCGCGCTTGAAGCTCGGGCGCCCGATTGATGAGGTCGTAGGCGCAACGGACAGCGAGGAGTGCGTGGTTCCCCTGGAGCCTAGGCGCGTTCCAGAATGCGACGATCTCATCGCCGACGTATTTGTCGACGGTCCCGTCCCAGTGGAAGATGATCCCGCTCAGGTGGTCGAGATACATCTGGACAACGCTCACGACCTCGTCCGCATCCATGCGCTCAGACATCGACGTGAAGCCGCGAACGTCTACGAATAGCAGGGTGATGTCGCGGCGTTCGCCTCCACGCAAGATGTCGTCGACACCGCCGCGTGTCTTGGCCAGCTGCGCCACGATCTCGGGCTTGAGGTAGTGGCCGAAGATCGCTGTCACCTTCCGCTTCTCCCGATCCTCGTATAGGAATCGATACGCGGTCACACCGGTGTAAGTGAGGGCGATGGCGAGCCACGGATGGAAGAGGTCAGGGACGAAATTTTGGAAGGCGGCGAGGACTGACATGGCGTATGTAAAAACGACCAGCGCCGCAACACTGGCCAGCAATCCCTTCAGCACCGAAACGCGCGCCACCGCGAGAGCCATCAGCAAGGCGAGCAGAAGGATCGAGAGAAAGATGCCCAGCGGTGGTTCCGTTGTTAGGAAGCTCGATACACGCCCCGGCAGCCTGATGGTCCCGAACACGGTCCTCAGTGGATTTGTCGATGACGGATTGGCATCAAGGAACATCTGGACCAGGTTGGCGTGTATCTCGACCCCGGCCATCGGTGTTCCACCTGATCCGGCGCTAGTCGTCACCAGCTGCTCGTCGTGGAATCCTGTGAGGTTGTATGCCCCGACAATGACGATCTTTGCCTGGGGTTTGTCGCTTCCCGAGGAATGGTAGGTAACTGCACTTGGCGGAATATTGCCTTTCACCACCTCGCTGAACGAGATGTACTGACCGTTCGCCTTGAAATTGCCGGCGGCCCCTGTGAAGTTGATCAAGGCAGAGCCGGTGCTGTCGACAGGGAGGGGCTGCGTCCAGATCACCGGACCATCCTCACGGTAGAACATCGCTCCGCCCCTGGATAGCCGAAGTGTGGGCCCAGCCGGTCCGTGCAAAGTGGGTCCTGTCGCGCCCGGCGAGACCTCCCATGCGCGAACCGCCGCAAAGCTGAGCGGGTTGATGATCCGCGTATCGCAGGCTCCGGTTGTGAAGCACGCAGGTTGAACGAACAGCGGAGTGCGCCGCACCACGCCATCGGGGTCCGCACGGAGATCGGTAGAGGCAAGGATCACGTTCGGGAATGGGTGTTGGCACGGGCCGGTGAGGTTCGGGCCCGCGTCGGCACACCAGAACCTGCGCTGGGGGATCTGATCGATTCCGATCGGATTGGTGCTCGGCCCTGTCTGAATGATCATGCCGGCTCCCGCAATCGCGTTTTCACCCCCGTAGGACAGCACCACGGGGATCGTGCTGGTCTTCAGCGCATCGACAAAGTCCTGGTCGGCGAGGGTGGGGTCGGTGAAGTTGACGTCGAAGGCGACCA
>Ga0208849_1000098_pt1 | contig 84832 bp, 69 predicted proteins | sample NGESurdeep072012_10_FD_184470 | JGI IMG/M metagenome (GOLD analysis project Ga0208849, IMG submission 184470) | Arctic peat soil microbial communities from Barrow, Alaska - NGEE Surface sample 53-3 deep-072012 (SPAdes) | ecosystem: Environmental > Terrestrial > Soil > Wetlands > Peat ...
GATGCCCTTGGAGATGATCCGCGAGCGGGTATTGGCGCCCAGATGGATCATCTTGGTGCCGGTGTCGGCCTGCTGGCGGTTGTTGGTGATGGCGATGGAATAGAAGTCGCCGCTCGATCCCTCGCCGCGCAGGATGCACGAGGGATATTTCCAGGTGATCGCCGAACCGGTCTCGACCTGGGTCCAGCTGACCTTGGCGCGGTCGCCGCGGCAGTCGGCGCGCTTGGTGACGAAGTTGTAGATACCCCCCTTTCCCTCGGCGTCGCCGGGGTACCAGTTCTGAACGGTGGAATATTTGATCTCCGCGTCATCCAGGGCGACCAGCTCGACCACCGCGGCGTGGAGCTGGTTCTCATCGCGCATGGGAGCGGTGCAGCCCTCAAGGTAGGAGACGTAGGATCCCTTGTCGGCGATGATCAGAGTGCGTTCGAACTGGCCGGACTGGGCGGCGTTGATGCGGAAATAGGTCGAAAGCTCCATCGGACAGCGAACCCCCGGCGGCACGTAGACGAAGCTGCCGTCGGAGAAGACCGCGCTGTTGAGGCAGGCGAAAAAGTTGTCCGAGGCTGGCACCACCGAGCCCAGATATCGGCGCACGAGATCGCCGTGGTCGCGGATCGCCTCGCTCATCGAGCAGAAGATGACGCCGGCTTCGGAGAGTTCCTTCTTGAAGGTGGTGACCACCGAGACGCTGTCGAAAACCGCGTCCACCGCGTAGCGGGGAGCGCCTTCGACGCCGGCCAGCACCGCCTGCTCCCTCAGGGGAATGCCGAGCTTGGCGTAGACCGCCAGCAGTTCCGGATCGACCTCGCCCAGGCTCTTGGGGCCGACCTTCTCGACCGGCGCGGCGTAGTAGTAGGAATCCTGGTAGTCGATGCGGGGGAAGTTCACGCGCGCCCAGTCGGGCTCATCGAGGGCCTGCCAGCGGCGCCAGGCTTCGAGGCGCCAGTCGAGCATCCACGCCGGTTCGCCCTTCTTGGCCGAGATGAAGCGGACGGTGGCCTCCGAGAGGCCCTTGGGTGCGAACTCCTGGTCGATGTCGCTCGAAAAGCCGTGCTTGTAGCGCTCGACTTCGGCGACCTGGGAGACGGTCTGCTGAACGGCGGCCATGTTCAGGCGACCCTTCTGGCGCGGGCCGCGCGGGCGGCGAAGAGGTCCAGCCAGACGTCGCCGCAGCGGCGCCAGTCGTCTCGCGTCGAAGGCCAGCCGCCGCTGACCCGAATGGCGTAGGGGGCGAGATCGGCCCGGCCCATGGCTTCGACGACGCCGCTCGGCTTGACCTTGCCCGACGAGCAGGCGGCGCCGGCGCTGATCATCACGCCGGCGAGATCGAGAGCCATGACCTGCGTCTCCGAACTCCATCCCGGCATGGCGACACAGAGGGTCTGGGGAAGGCGGGGGGCTTCGGCGCCGAGAATCTCGGCGCCTTCGTCCGCCAGGCGATCGGCGAGGGCGTCGCGCCAGTCGGCTTGGGCGGCCAGGCCGGGCAGGTCTCGGGCGGCGGCTCTGGCGGCGGCGCCGAAACCGGCGATGCCGGGGACATTCTCGGTCCCCGCCCGCCGGCCGCGCTCCTGGCCCCCGCCGTGCTGCCGGCGCGTGACGGCGGCGCCCGGCGCGGCGAAGAGGGCGCCGACGCCTTGCGGGCCGCCGAGCTTGTGGGCGGAAAGGGCCAGCGTGTCGGCGCCGAGGATGGCGACATCGATGGCGATCTTGCCGGCGGCCTGGACCGCGTCCACGTGAAGCCAGCCACCGGTGGCGCGGACCAGCCCCGCGGCTCGCGCGACCGGCTGGATGACGCCGGCCTCGTTGTTAGCCAGCATCAGGCAGACGACGGCGCGCGGTCGCGAGACCAAGGCGCGTTCCAGCCAAGCCAGATCGGCCACGCCGTCGCCATCCACGGGAAGAATTTCGACCGCAAGGCCGGAGGCGAGGGCCGCCTCGCGCACCGCGTCATGCTCGACGGCCGAGACGATGATCCGGCCGCAGCCGTCGGCGATGGCGCTGGCCATGCCCAGCGCATTGGCTTCGGTGCCGCCGCTGACGAAGGTGACGTCGGCCGCCGTCGCGCCGATCAGGGCGGCGACGTCGGTTCGTGCCTGATCCACCCGTCCGCGGGCCGATCGGCCCGACGCGTGCACCGAAGACGGATTGCCGCCGGCCGCGAGGGCGCGCGCCACCGCCTCCGCCGCTTCCGGCCGCACCGGCGCGGTGGCGTTACAATCGAGGTAGACCGCCGCGCTCATGCCGCTTTCGCCTCGTCGGTTCGCAGGCGACCGGCCAGCACGTCGGCCAGGGAGACGGCCGCGAGGTAGTCGTGGATCCGCCGGCCGGTCTCGGCCCACAGATCGTGGGTGATACAACGGGCGCCGCCCTTCATGCAGCCGGCGCCGCTCCCGGCGCAGCGCGTGGCCCGCAACGGCTCGTCCACGGCCAGGACCACATCGGCGACGGTGAGGTCGGTCGCCGGCCGCGCCAATCGATACCCGCCTCCGGGACCCCGCACCGACTCGACCAGGCCGCGCCGCCGCAGGCGGGCGAAGAGCTGTTCGAGATAGGGCCTGGAAATCTGCTGGCGCTCGGCGATGGCGGCCAGGGAGACGGCCCGCGCGCCCTCGCGGCCGGCCAGTTCGGTCATCGCCATGACCGCGTATCGTCCCCGAGTGCTGAGCCGCATGACGCTGTCCGCCGTATTTTCTCGCGTTTTCGGGCGGCTTCTTGCTACAAGCCGCCCCCTCGCGATGGCCCTTGAGAGTTCAAGGGCCGCCCGCGCTATCTAGTAAAACCAACCGCCGTGGTCAAGTATTTGACGCATTCAGTCGGCGTTCGCGATCTGAAAGGACAGGCATGCCCGAGGTGGTTCTACCCGGCGTCGTGGGGCGGATCGAGGGGCGCTACTCGCCACGCAAGGACGACACCGCGCCGGTCGCCCTGATCCTCCATCCCCACCCCCGCGCCGGCGGACACATGAACCATCCCGTGGCCGTGCAGCTTTTCCACCTGTTCATGAAGCGCGGCTTCAACACCCTGCGGTTCAACTTCCGCGGGGTGGGGCGAAGCCAGGGGGAGTTCGACCAGGGCATCGGCGAACTGGCCGACGCGGCGACGGCGCTGGACTGGCTGCAATCGACCAACCCGGCGGCCTCGCAATGCTGGGTGGCCGGCTTCGACTTCGGCGCCTGGGTGGGCATGCAGCTGCTCATGCGCCGGCCGGAGACCGACGGCTTCATCTCCGTCTCGCCGCCGACCAACATGTATGACTTCAGCTTCCTCGCCCCCTGCCCCGCCTCCGGCCTGATCCTGCATGGATCGGCGGACACCGTGGTGCCCTATGCCGAGGTCGAACGGGTGGTCTCCAAACTGCGCACCCAGAAGGGCATCGTCATCGACTACGAGCTGGTTGAAGGCGGCGGCCACTTCTGGACCGAGAACCTGGTCGAGGTGGACAGGCGGGTCGGGGCCTATCTCGACAAGCGCCTGAAGACGGAGCCGGCTTGAGAGGTCGATCGGGTCCGGCGTGGAACGGACGCGAATTTGACGGCGCCAAGATCGCCCTGATCCACGGCGATGAACTGGTCGCCTATAAGAGAGACAACAAGCCCGGCATCCCTGATCCTGGCCTGTGGGATCTGCCGGCGCGGCCGGGAAGGCGAAGAATCGCCGGTCCCGTGCGCGATCAGGGAGGTCGAAGAGGAATTCGCCATCAGTCTCGACCCGCGCAGCATCCGCTGGCTGCGGCAATATCCAAGCCCGACGAAAAGCGGAAAAGACCGCCATTTCCTTGTCGCCGAGGCGACCTCGGAACAGATCGCCGCCGTCAGCTTCGGTAGCGAAGGGGAGTGCTGGAAGATGATGCCGATCAAGGACTTCCTGCATCACCCGCGAGCGGTTCCCGACCTCAAGCGCCGCTTGACCGAATATCTGCTTGAACGTCGCTGACGATGCGACCGGCGCTTGATCGGCTGTATGTAACAGACTATGTAAATCCGATGGGCCATCTCAGCATCCGCGATCTGCAGAAGATATCCGGCAAGGCGATCAGCGAACTGCCGGGAACCACGGCCATCAAGTCGGGGAACCGGACGGTGGCGCTGCTCACGCCCCTGAAGCGGCCGAACATCGAGCGGCTGAAAGCGGTGCTGCGCAAGGCCGACCTTCTGGCGGAGGGCCGTGACGCCAAGGCCGACGACGAGGCGTTGAAGGCTTTCGGAGAGGTCGATCCGACGAACTGGACCGAAGAAGCCGTGCGTGCGCTGAGAGCAGAAGACCCCTGATTCCTTGCGTGCGCCTTCACCCAACCTGGTCTTGGACGCAGCTATTCTCATCGCCGCGATCCGCGGACGGAGCTTCGCGGCGGTCGTGGAGGCGGCGCTCACCGCCGCCCTGTTCACGACGGATCGCGCGGTCGAGGAGGCGGCTCGGCGCATCACATTGGGAATGAAGCAGCCCGAGCTTCTCGGTCTTCTGCGCGAACTGGCCGAAGTGATGATCGTCGCGCCCGTCGTCGACCTCGAAGCCAGTCTCGAAGCCGCCGAACGAAGCCTGCGCCAAGCCGTTCCGAGCCGGAACGGTTCGATCCGGGACGCGCACGTGCTGGCCCTGGCCTGGGAGGTGGACGGCGACATCTGGACCACCGATCGCGACTTCGCCGGAACCGGTGTCGCCACCTGGTCGACGCCCAACCTGATGCGGGCGCTGGGACAGTCCGAGCCTCAGCGGTAGTCGTCGCCGCGCCGATCGAGCCGGATATCGTGCGTCGAAGTCCATCCGATGAGCCTGCCCCCCGTCATCGCCTTCGCCACGCCGGTGGTGGTCGGAAAGGAGATCGGCAGGCCAGCCGCGGCGCGGGCGGCCAGATAGGCGAAGGCCTCGGCCTCGATGGCGTCACCGCGCCAACCGACCGCTTCGGCGGGGCGCACGCGGACCGCGAGGCGTTCGCCGATCGCGGCCATGAGGGCGGGGTTGTGACGGCCGCCGCCGCAGACGATCAGCTCCGCCGGCTGTCGCGGCAGGGTCCGCAGGCCCAGGGCGACGGCCTCGGCGGCGAAGGCGGTGAGCGTCGCGGCGCCGTCTTCCAGTGACAGGCCGGCCACCGGCTCGAGCGAGAAATCGAAGGCGATCCAGCGACTTCGGCCCCGTCGCCGCGAAGTACGGGTGGGCAAGCCAGGCCGCCAGCACCGCCTCGTCCACGCGTCCCGCGCCAGCCAGCGCCCCGCCCTCGTCGCGGCGCGCTCCGGTCCGCGCCTGAACGAACAGATCGATCATGCCGTTGGCCGGACCGGTGTCGAAAGCCGTCAACGTCCCTTCCCCGTCGATGAAGGTGACGTTGCCGACGCCGCCCAGATTGAGCACGGCGGCGGGAAGCGGCAGACCGGACCACCGCGCCAGGGCGGCGTGATAGATCGGGACCAGCGGCGCCCCCTGACCGCCGGCGGTCACGTCGGCGGTGCGGAAGTCGAAGGCGACGGGGATCCCCAGACCGTCGGCCAGTCGCCGGGCGTCGATGAGCTGAACGGTGCGGCCGACCGGGCGAACCGGCCCCGGCGGTTGGTGCACGACGGTCCGACCGTGCGCGCCGACGAGATCGAGGGTGTCGGCCTCGACGCCGGCGTCGTGAAGGAAGGCGCGCGCGGTCGCCAGGTGCTCTTCCGCGATCGCGGCGGCGGCGGTCGCGAAAGCCGCCGGAGCGGGCATTCCGACCGGCCAGCTTCGTCCCGCGACGATGGCCTCCTCGATGAGCGCGCGCACGGCCGGGTCGAGCTTCTTCTCCCCGGCGGGGCCGAAGCCGCTAATCGCTTCGCCGTCGGTCTCCAGAATGGCCATATCGACCGCGTCGAGCGAGGTGCCGGTCATGAAGCCGAGGACGCGCATCACGGACATGGGCGCCGTGGACATCGACAGGGCGTCAACGGCGCCGAACTCGCACAACCCACCTTCGGCCGCCACGGTGGAACCTGAACACGCTTCGATAGCGGGGCCTTCATTTCGGATAGCTGGTCACCAGGCGGGCCTGTCCATTGCCGATATCGATCCAGATCGTGACGATACAGGGATTCCTGCGATCGGGTGTTTCGACATGACATTCGATGGCGTACTTGTGTCCCCACCTCGATGCGCTCCGACGAACGACATCGTTGTCGCGGGCGTGGTTGGCTAGAGCATCGGCGAATGCAACCGCATTCGATTGCGAATAACCGAAAGCCGAGAAATACCTCGCCTTGTGCCTGCCATCGACATGCGAGGGGTCGAGCAGGTAATCGCGCAGTTTTTCGAGTTCAACGACGCACGACTTCAGTGAAGTCAAGCGCACGGTGTCAGCGGGCAATCGCTTCGATGGCCTTCTCCTCGACCGTCACGACACCGTGCACCGGCGTGGTGATTTCAACCTCATACGCGGCGCCATCCTGATAGACGTGGACGACCGTCCCCGTGCTTCCGGCCCGATACGTCCGGTCGTCGTCACTGAGATCGGATACCAGGCGCACGCGGTCATTCTCGCGGACGCTGCCCGGCTTTGGCGACCTGGACGGTTCCACAAGAAAATCACTCGTCGTCATGCCCTCAAAATAGTGGCGTCGTCGATTGCTGTCCACCGTCTCGGTCGATCGGTTCATGAATCGAGTATGCGCATGATGGCCTGACCGCCACAGACGGCGATCATGAACCAGAGGGCGGTTGCTCCGGGAGGCGGATCCCGTGCTAGGACCCTCCAATGCCCACCGACGCCGCCTCGGCCGCCTTCACCCCCCGTTCGGATCTCGTCCGGCTGCTGATCGAGCGCGGCCATGTCTATCAGGCGACTGACCTTCCCGGTCTCGACGCCGCGGCGCTGAAGGGACCGATCACCGGCTACATCGGCTTCGACGCCACCGCCCCCAGCCTGCACGTCGGCAGCCTGGTGCAGATCATGACCTTGAGGCGCCTGCAGCGGACCGGCCACCGGCCGATCGTGCTGATGGGCGGAGGGACGACCAAGGTCGGCGATCCGTCCGACAAGTCGGCGCAGCGGCCGATGCTCGGCGAGGCGGAGATCGGCGCCAACATCGCCGGCATCCGCCGCGCCTTCGCGCCGTTCCTCGCCTTCGGCGACGGACCCACCGACGCGGTGATGGCCAACAATGCCGAGTGGCTCGAAAAGCTCGGCTACATCGAGTTCCTGCGCGACTACGGCGTGCACTTCACGATCAACAAGATGGTGGCCCTGGAGTTCGTCAGGAGCCGGCTGGCCAACGAGCAGCCGCTGACCTTCCTTGAGTTCAACTACCTGCTGATGCAGGCGGCGGACTTCCTGGAGCTGAACCGCCGGTTCGGCTGCACGCTGCAGTTCGGAGGCTCCGAGCAGTGGGGCAACATCGTCGGCGGCATCGACCTGATCCGCCGCCTCGAGGGCCGCGAGGCGTTCGGCGTCACCGCACCGCTGGTGACCACCGCGTCCGGGGCCAAGATGGGTAAGACCGTCGCCGGCGCGGTATGGCTCAACGCCGAGATGCGCGGCCCCTACGACTACTGGCAGTTCTGGCGCAACACCGAGGACGCCGACGTCGGCCGGTTCCTGCGCCTGTTCACCGAACTGCCGCTGGAAGAGATCGGCCGCCTTGAGCGGCTCGGCGGCGCGGAGATCAACGAGGCCAAGAAGATTCTCGCCAACCAGGCGACGACGCTCTTGCACGGCGCGGACGCGGCGGCCACGGCCGAGGGGGCCGCGCGGACATCGTTCGAGGAAGGGCGGCTTTCCCGGGATTTGCCGACGGTCGAGATCGCGGTGGCGAAGCTCGGCGAGATGACCAATGCGGCCCTGATGGTCGCCGCCGGCTTCGCCACCTCGAATTCGGACGCCCGTCGGCAGATCGCCGGTGGCGGCTTCCGCATCGACGGCGTCAAGGTCGCCGACCCCAATGCGCCCGCCGGCGTGGCCGGCGCCGAGGCCGAACTGCGCAAGGGCGCCAGCCGCAAGCGCCTGGTGGTGAACTGAAGCATCCAGAGGAGCCCCGTCATGACGACCGAACTCAAAGCCGGCGACCGCGCCCCCGATTTCGACCTCGAGGGTGACGCCGGCCGCGTCGCGCTCGCGGCCCTGAAGGGCAAGGCGGTGGTGCTGTATTTCTATCCCAAGGACGACACCTCCGGATGCACGGCCGAAGCGCAGGCGTTCACGACCGACGCCGGGGCTTTCGCCAAGGCCGGGGCGGTGGTCGTCGGCGTCTCCAAGGATTCCGTGGCCCGCCATGCGAAATTCCGCGCCAAGTACGAACTCGCGCCCCTGCTCGGCGCCGATCCGGAAGGCAAGGTCGTCGAGGCCTACGGCGCCTGGGTCGAGAAGAGCCTGTACGGGCGAAAGTACATGGGCATCGACCGCTCGACCTTCCTGATCGACGCCGCCGGCGTGATCCGCCGCGTGTGGCGCCGGGTCAAGGTTCCGGGCCACGTCGCCGAAGTCCTCGCGGCGGCGCGGACCCTGGCCTGAGTTCAGCGCCAGAGGTGCGGCGGGGCGTCGCAGGGGACCCGAGTCCGGCGCGCCCCACCCTCGCCTCAATTGCCTGGACTCCACGGCGGGGACCCGGCGCCGATGCTTGACGATCGGCGGTCTATTGCTCGGCTGATACTCAATTCGCCCGAGGGGCCGGTTGGCGCGACTCCGGCTCGATTGATCGCGCCGCGGAATGAACCGGCGCCTGGCGGGTTGCGCCCGGCGCCCCGATGGTAACATATCGCGCCGGCCATTTCGAACCGACGGACGACGATGCAAAGATGAGCCTTGGACGCATCCAACGCCTTGCCCACCGGCTCGTGAGCCACTTCCCCGAGCGCCACCTCTATGTGCGCTCCGGCGGAGACATGAAGGGATTCGTCCTCTCCACCAATCGGCAACTGACCATCGCCGCCGGCGTCGCCATCTGCGCCCTGTGGATGGGAGTGGCGACCGCCGCGGTGCTGGTGGGCGCCGTGACCCAGTCGAACGGCGAGGCGCTGGCCGCCCAGACCCAGGCCAAATACGAGCGCTGGATCGCCGACCGCCAGGCCAGGCTGAACAGCGCCGTGGCCCAGTTGAACGCCTCGTCGACCTCGGTGGAGGATCTGGCCAACGCCATGGAGAAGCGCCACGCGGCGCTGGCCCTGCTGCTGACCGGCGTCGGGGCCGCCCCCGGCGCGGCCCAGGCCCTCGGCCCCATCGTCGCCCACCCCCTCGATCCCAAGGCCACGCCGGCCCAGCGCATCGCCGCCGTTCGCGCCGAACAGGACCGCCTGATCGACGCCGCCGGCGTCTTCGCGAGGAACCGGGCCGACCGGCTGCGGCTCGCCTTCCGCCTCGCCGGCCTCGACCCGGCGGCCTACGCCGACCGCGGCGCCGGTCTCGGCGGTCCACTGATCGAAGCCAAGGACCCTCGGGCCCTGGCCGCCGTCCTCGACGTCGATCAGGGCTTCGCCGGCCGCATCCAGCGGGCCGCCGCCGACCTCTCGGACATGCGCGATCTGGGCGCCGCCGAGGGCGCCCTGCCCCTGGCCCGGCCGACCCGGGACACCGCCGAGAGCAGCGGCTTCGGCGTGCGGGTCGATCCGTTCACCGGTCGACCCGCGTTCCATTCGGGCCAGGACTTCTCCGGCGCCGTGATGACGCCGATCCAGGCCACCGCCCCCGGCGTCGTCTCGTTCACCGGCGTACGCTCGGGCTACGGCAACACGATCGAGATCGATCACGGTCACGGTTTCAAGACCCGCTATGCGCACCTCGCGGCCATCTCGGTCAGCGTCGGCCAGCGCATCGCCCTGGGTCAGCGGATCGGCGGCATGGGATCGACCGGCCGTTCCACCGGCCCGCACCTGCACTACGAAGTGTGGGTCAACGGCCGTCCCCAAAACCCCCTGCGCTTCGTAAAGGCCGGCGACTATGTTCAGCAAAACCCCCAATAATCCCCCTCAAGGCGCGGGCGTTCCGACGCGGCCCGAACCCCTGCCGCAGGGCGCCGAGGCGGCGCCGCGCGCGCCCGCCGCCCCCGCGACGGGTGGATCGCGCGGCCAGAAGCTCGCTTCGCTGGTGGCCAGCGACATGACCCTGGAGGGCAACATCACCGGCGGCGGCGAACTTCAGGTCGATGGAACCATCAAGGGCGACGTGCGCGTCGAACGGGTGACCATCGGCGACGGCGGCCACGTCGATGGCGGCGTCTTCGCCGAGGCGGTGGAGGTGCGCGGCCGGGTCTCCGGCTCGATCACCGCCAAGCAGGTGCGGCTCTACGGCGCCTGCCACGTGGACGGCGACATCACCCACGAGCAGCTGGCCATGGAGACCGGCGCCTTCTTCCAGGGCCGGTCCCTGCGTCTCCAGCGCCCGCCGGCCCAGCCGACCGTCATCCCCGCCCCACGCCCCGAACCGGCGGCCACGGCCACGGCCAGCGGACCCGGCCAGCCCAAGGACGGCGCCAACGGCCTCGGACCGAAGACGACGTCCGCGCCTTAGGAGCCGTGGCCATTGCTCGCGCCACCTTCCCCTGCGGTGGAGGATCTGGCCTTTGCCGGTTGGCGAGATGTGTGAATGCCGTAGCCATGACGGAGAGAGAGGCGCCGGGCGGTAACTATAGCGTTGCCGGATGGCCTCGTTCGCGCTAGGTTGAGGCCGGTTGTGTTTGGGGGCACGGATGAAACAACTGATCATCGCGGGGAGCGCCGAGTGACTTCGTCCCTGCCCGCCACAGGTATTTCCGGACAAAAGAGAATGTTCGATCTGGCTCGCAGTGTGAAGGTCGCGATCCACCTGTCGCTGGTGTTCATCGCGTTTATCCTGGCCTACGAAGTTCGTCGCGGGTTGCCCATGGGATGGTGGTTTTCCAGCCCCCAGGCCGCCTCCGTCCTGTCCTGGGGCCTTCTCTATACATTGATCGCGGCCGCCGCCGAGCTGCTGTTCCGGACCGAGCGGGCGTCGTGGCGGTTCTCCTCGGCGGGCGAGGTGCTCAAACTGGCGGCCAGCACGGCGGTCACGGCGGCGGTGTTCCTGATCGCCATATTCCTCAGCAGCCGCGCCATCTCCCTGCCGCGCTCGACCCTGGTGATGTCGTGGCTGCTCAGCCTGTTCGCCCTGGTCGGCGTCCGGCTGGCATGGCGGCTGTATCACGATCCCTCGCCCGCCCGCGGCCTGTTCACCCAGCGGCATGCGGGGCTGCCGTTGACGCTGGTGGGCGACGTCGGGCAGGCCGAGGCCTATCTGCGGCGGTGGGCGGGCGGCGCCGATCGTCAATACGATCCGGTGGCCATCGTCGCCCTGGCGCCGAGCGGGGTCGGCCAGCTGATCCACGGCGTCCCGGTCTGGGGCCTGACCAGCAACCTGACCCACTACCTCGAACAGATCGCGGCCAAGCCTCCGCCCCGCGGAGCGGTGCTGTTCCTCGACGATCCGATCTTGCGCTTCGGTCTGACGACCGCCGACATCGGGCGACTGAAGACCCAGGGATTCAAGCTGCTTCGGCAGGCGAACCTGGTCGAACTGCGCGGTGACGAGTCGCGGGCCACCGGGCTTCGCGAAATGAAGCTCGAGGAGTTCCTGCCCCGGGCGCCGCTCTCTCTCGACCCCGCCCCGATCGCCGCCCTGGTGGCCGGACAGAGGGTCCTGGTCACCGGCGCCGGCGGCAGCATCGGCTCGGAAATCGCCCGGCAGCTGGTCGCCTTCGGCTGTTCCCACATCACTCTTCTCGACCACTCGGAGTTTCTGCTGTTCGAGATCCACCGCGAACTCGAGCGCGCGCCGCGGGAGGGCCTGACGCGCGAGGCCATTCTCTGCAACGTCCGCGACGAGGCCCGAGTCCGCGACGTGTTCATCGACGAACGGCCGGACATCGTCTTTCACGCCGCCGCCCTCAAGCACGTGACCCTGGTCGAGAACCACCCCTGCGAAGGCGCCCTCACCAACGTCTCCGGCACCTGGAATGTCGCCGCCGCGGCCCGCGAGTGCGGCGCCCGGGAGATGGTGATGATCTCCACCGACAAGGCCGTCGGCCCGACCAACGTCATGGGCTCGACCAAGCGGATCGCCGAGGCGCTCCTGCCCGCCCACACCGGCGGCGACACGCGCTACACGGTGGTCAGATTCGGCAATGTCCTGGGCTCGGCCGGATCGGTGGTGCCGATCTTCAAGGACCAGATCGACCGCGGCGGTCCGGTGACGGTGACCGATGAAACGGTCGAACGCTTCTTCATGACCATACCGGAGGCGGTTCAGCTCGTCCTCCACGCCACGGCGCTCAGAGCCGGCGATTCCACCAGGCGGTTGCGTAAGTTCGTCCTGGAAATGGGCGAGCCGGTGAAGATCATCGATCTGGCGAGGCAGATGATCGACCTGAGCGGCGTGGTTCCCGGGCGGGAGATCGCGATCAAGATCGTCGGCCTCAAGCCCGGCGAGAAGATGACCGAAGAGCTGATCGATCAAGGCGAACTGGCGAGCCCCTGCATCCCCGGCATCACCGAGATTTCCTCTCAGGTCTCGGAAAAGATCATTGATCGGACGGATGTCTCGACTCTGGCCGCACTGGCGCGGTCGGGCGACGCGCGGGCGGTTCGCGAGGCGGTGAGCAGGCTGTTGTCGGCGGTTCGCCACGGACCGCTCAGGTCGATCATTCCTGATCCCGGCGCGGACGCCGCGACCCTGGAAAGGCCGCTGGTCGATATCGCCAGGGAGCCGGAAGGATGGGCGGACCCGGCCTCGACCTCAAGGCGGATCATTCAAGGCGAAGTCGGCGTCGGGGGTCCGCGGGTGGCGTGAACATCGCGCGGGCTAGTCCTAGCGCATCACTCTGCCCTCTCCCCCATCAAGGACGCTCCCGGATTCGCACATGTCTGCAAAGCCAGTGAAATCAAGGGATTGCTCGACAGGAAAAGGCTGGCGCTCCTCGTAGCCTTCTCCCCTTGCGGGAGAAGGCGGCCCGCGAGAGCGGGTCGGATGAGGGGTCGCTGGGACCTGTCCGCCACGTCGTTGACGCTATTCGTCAATCGCCGGCGCGACCCCTCATCCGTCGGCTTCGCCGACACCTTCTCCCGCGAGGGGAGAAGGGTAACGAAGGAGCGAGGTTGGGACGGAACAGGCGGTCGCCTCTTGACCCGGCAGGCTTGTTCAGGCGCCGATCCGCAGCACGACATCGCCGTAGCTTCCGGCGACGTCGATGGTGATCTCGCCGTCACGTCCGACGAGGTTGGAGTGGAGCGTCACATTCCGATCGCTCTTGATCACCTTGATCGGCAATCCCCGCAGCGCGGCTGGCACGGCTACCGCCTTGGCGGTCTGGCTCCGGTGAGACGTGATGTAGCCGTAATGGCGCCCGTCCATGGTCACGATCACGCCGGGGATGGTCAGGCTCGCGTCGGTGGGCAGGAATGGCGCGCGGAAGGCGGTGGCGGTGAGGATCTGGCCCGACACCCCTTCCCCGCCACCGGCGTCGATCGCCACCGGATACTGCTTTTTGGCCGGGCTGAAGAACATGACGTTCCTGACCGACGCGGCCCGGGTCGCGGGAAGTCCGAGCCCGGATGCGCGGCTCAGGCCATAGGCCTCGCTCGAGGTCACCACGCCACCGGATTTTCCGATCTGGCAGAAATGCGAGGCCGGGTCCGATGGATTGGCGCAGGCCGCGGCCGGAACCTGGACCAGCGCCGCGTTGGCGGTGATGTTGGCCTTGTCCCGGAGGTCATAGCCCGACACCGCTGAAACGTTGGGGACGTAGAGGTCCACCTCCTTCGCCCAAAGCGTGGAGACGCGCTGAAGCTGGATCACGCCCCAGAAGTCTCCAGGCGCCCCCGCATAGCGCGCGAAATTCTCCCTGACGCCCTGGACAGCGCGCACCGTCAGCGCGCCCCATGGATTCCACGAGTATTCGAAGAAGCTGCGAATCTGCTCCGCTATGCCAGGCGCCGTGTAGTCAGGACGCGAGGCCCCCACGGCCGCCACCAGAGAATCCTGCTGGGAGGCGGGATTGAGAACGGAATAGTGCTCGGAGATCGTGAGCTTGTCGCCGGCGTAGAGGCCGTCGGCCACCAAGGGCCGGCCGTCCAGGCTCATCGCCAGCACATAATTCCGAAGGATCGGGACGAGCTGCAGCTGCTTGGTCGAGGCGAAATGGACATCGGCGGTATTCCTTCCGCCCGAGACGTGGGTGAGCGTCGAGCCCACCGGAGGGTTCCCCGGAATGCTCCAACGCTGCATCGTTCCGGCGTAGCGGCGGACGAACAGCAGATTCGACGGGCTGACGATGAAGGAGAGCACCCATCGGCTGGCGCCGTCGCTGTAGATCGACCCCACATCGACGTTGGACTTGCCGTGGGAGGGCTCGGTCACCTGATAGCCGATCACCCCGTGGTTGCCGCCGAGGACCATGCTGTTGAGTTTCGTGGCATTGCTCTCATCGGAGCCGGTCGCGTGGATTTCGGTGGAGGCGTTGAAGGCGCTGATGGTCTGGGCCGGGGGAGTGGCCTTGTCGATGAATCTCTCGCCGTAGAAATCCAGAACGCCCGATCGGTTATCCGTGCGGCGGAGGTCTTGGCCGAGGCCGTGAAGCAGCCGCCAGACGATGTCCCTGGTGGCGGATTGCTGACAGGCGGTGCGGACGTAGGCATAGTGACCCTGCAGCGCGACGATGGTGTCCGCCCGGCGTTCGCTCGCCGGGGCGCGGTCGGCGACGAGGGTCAGAAGGGAGGCGCCGGGGTCGGCGACGTCGGGTTCGCTCCGGACCGCCGAAGACGCCGCGGCCAGCGGAACCGCCAAGGCCGAAGCGGCCGCCCTCTGATCGAAGCTGTTCCCCGTGCGCGACTTGATGGTCAGATGTCCTGGAGCCATTTCGTAAATATGAAGCTGGTCGCCCTGTTTCCCGCCGACAATGGTATTATTGGTCACGGTTATGTCGTGAAGTGAATAGTTTCCCTTTGCATCTGAAATCTGTCCAAGATAAATGGCCGGAACGTCGCTCTTGCCATTGATGGTGTTACCGGAAACTACAATATTTCCCATTCCGGTATGGGTGAATCCGTTCTGCATTGTACCGGATCCGTACGCTCTCGATGCTCGGTCGGCGACGGCGCCGTTCCATCCGCTCTCGATGCCGATGTAGGCGTGCACCACGGGGCCGCTGAATTTGTTGTCTATGAATGCGCATCCGTCACTTTCGACAGCGCAGTATGCCATATATTCCGGCGCACCACCCGAAATGGTCACGTCATTTTCCGAGAATGTATTATATTTTGCGCCGACATAGGCTTGAATTAGGGCTTCGCCACGGGCGCGATTTGTAGTGATCTTGTTCTTGACGACCCGATTCTGTATCGATCCCCAGGCAACATGGACTCCGGCCGAGATCGAATCCTGCAGGGTGTTTCCCTGGATAAGGAGGCCTTTACAGAGGTTTTGCGCCGATATGCAGCGCGTGTTCAGAGAGCAATGATTTCCAATGACCTTGGCGAAATAGGTCGATTGGAGAGCTATGCCGTAATAACCACCAACGACCGTGTTTCCTATGATTTGGTCATTCAAGGCCGGATATGCGGCGGGCGTGGCTCTGAAAATGGCTTTCCATGAATCCAAGGTTTGCTTATACGGTGAAAAATCGCTCTGAGCGTCGCACTGGATGCCGATGACCGAATGATTTGTCCCAATCACATCGCAATGGACCTCATTGAAGGCGATTATATTGCTGCTACCGGAGGCCCTCCCAGAGATCAAACTCCTGACGAGGATCCCGACACCCGAAGCCGAACAGTTCAGAACGGAGTTGCGGACAATTTTACAGTTTGAAATGTTCTGGCCATAGATCGCCAGCGCCCTCTTGTGGTTGCAATCGACGGTGATGGCTTCAATCACACAGTTCGATACATTCGTGGCGTGGCCGCTCGCCCTTCCGGCCAGAACGATGCCACATGTGGCCTGCGCGGAGGAAAGAACCTTCAGGGTTCCGCCGCCGGTGACACCCGCGGTCCCGTTCAGGACGACGATGGCCTGGGTGATCCCGAAGGTGTGTCCGGCGGGAAGCAAGAGCACCCCGCCCGCCGCCTGCGCCGCGGTCGCGGCCTTCTGCACGGACCGCGTGTCGTCCGCCACGCCATCGCCGACGGCGCCGAACTCGAGGGGATTGAACACCGCCCGATTGGCCAAAGCCGCCACGGCCCCGAACGGGTCGGCATCGGCGGCGGTCGCCGCGCTGGTCGGCGCGAACGCCGCCGCGGCGGCGACGCCGCCGCCGATGACAAACAGTTGGCGACGATCGATGTTGCGCGACGATTCCATCACAATGCTCCTCCCCAAAGCGCGCCGCGGCCGCCCCCCACTATCGATCGACCGCTTCCTGGAACGAAGTCTGATTCATACAGCCTTCGGGTGGTCGCCCCTCTCCGCTTCGGGAGAGGTGATCCATCGCCCGTCCAAAAGAGACGCGTGAACGTCATGGCGCGCCAACGGGGGGGCCGCTTCCGCCGATGGCGTTGAGGACGCGAGATTTGGCTGGAAAAGGCCTCGCCGCACTCACCGACAATGTCACTCATTTGATTTCGCAAGACGTTACAGGTAACTAGCCTGGATCGCTCGAACCTTTCAAGGGCGCTATCGGCCCATAGCCGAAAATGCTACCAGGGTTCGGACGCGCCTTGTTCGGGTCGGCGTCGAAGGCTTGAGGAATGCTGGAGAGCAGATGCTGAACGAGCCTCTTCGCTGGCGCTTCGATCATCTCGGCCTGGTCGTGAAGCGCCTCGAAAAGGGCCGCGAACGGATGAGCGCCCTGCTGGCGATCAGTCAATGGACCGATCCGATCGAGGATGACGTCAACCGCGTCAGGCTTCAGTTCGGCCGCGATCCGTCTGGCGTTGTCTATGAACTGCTCGAGCCACTAGGCGAGGATAGCCCCGTCTACGGCGCACTCCAGTCGGGGAAGGCGATTCTCAACCATGTGGCCTACGCCGTCGAGGATCTCGCGGCCGGCGCGGCGCACCTCGTCGCCGCCGGCGCCTTCGAAGTGGCCGAACCCAAGCCGGCGATCGCATACGGCGGCCGGCCTATTCAATTCTTCGTCACGCCCTTGAGGTTCGTGATTGAATTGATCGAGGGGGCGGACCATGCGCACGCCTTTTCCGGTCGCCCGAATTTGACCGGTGGCCGCGGACTCCGCTAAGACGAACTTCGTAACCTCCTCTCCATTTGGAAGACGGCATGTCTGGCATTCCCCGCGGACGACGCACCGACGAATTGGTCAAGCTGGTGATCGATCGTTGGCCCGATCACGCCGGCTATTTGGCTAAGAGTTTTCAGGGCCGGGATCCGGCCGTGACCGCTGTTTCGGACGAGCTGGCCGGAATTGTTCTTACGCTCGGGGCGCACATGGAAGGCGGGGTCGGGCGCCTAATCGACGACTATCGCTTCCTCTGTGAAGAGATCGTCCTTCCGGAGCAATTGCATTTCCGGCGCTACCGCCGTTACCGCCTGTCCAGCTTCGAGGACGCGGAGCGGGAATGCTACGCCAACGCGGCCTTCATGGATCGCTACATGAACGGCCTGCTGGTTTCCGACGTCGTGTGGTCGAACCACGCCCACGCCTTCACCGCCTATGTGAACGAGTATCTGCCTCGGCTGCCCAAAGGAGGACGCCACCTGGAAATCGGACCCGGTCACGGCGTGTTCCTGTATTTCGCGGCCCGTGATCCCAATCTCGGCCGCGTGGCGGGCTGGGACATCAGCCCAACGAGCATCGCCAACACCCGCGCCGCCCTAACCGCCCTGGGGGTCGATCGGCCAGTCGAATTGAAGCTGGCCAATCTTTTCCAGGTCGCGGCCGACGAGGCGCCCGGAGGCTTCGACGGCATCGTCATGAGCGAAATTCTCGAACACCTGGAGGATCCGGTGGCCGCCATGCGCGCCGCCTCGCGCCACTTGGCGCCGGGCGGTTTGCTGTGGATCAACGTGCCGGCCAACAGCCCGGCCCCCGACCATATCTATCTTGTCGATGGGATCGATCACGCCCGCGCCCTGGTCGCGGAGGCCGGTCTCGAGATCGTCGATTCGAGGGCCTTCCCGATGTCCGGCGCGACGCTCGAAGAGGCCGTGCAGCGCAAGCTCACGGTCTCCTGCGTGGTCCTCGGAAGGAAAGCGCCGGAGCCCGGGTTGCTGAACCAGGAGGCAAGAATCCTGGAAGTGTCCGAGCACGGCGCATAGCCCGCGCCACCGGACGGGGCATCAGAAGATCGAAACCAGCCGATTTCCTATAACCGCCAATTGATCGGTGGAAAGACAGAAAAATAACAACGACACGGTTACATAAGTGAAGGTGAAAGTCGTCGCGAAAAGCCGGGCGAAGAGAGACTTTGCCCACCATTGCGAAAATGCCGATTGCGATCGCCGGCGACCCGACACCGCCAGGAAAGCCAACCCCAGCCCGTGCATCGCGCCAAACACGATGTAACCAAATACCGCGCCATGCCAAAGTCCGGCGATCAAGAACGTGGTCAGCGGAGGGATTGCCGCCGCGAGATTGGCGTGGCGGCGCAGCCGGGGCATCCGCTTCACTCGCAAGCTCAGCGGATAAAAGATGTAATCTCGCAGCATATGGCTGAGTGTAATGTGCCAACGCTGCCAGAATTCGGCAAGATTCCGTGAAATGAACGGCCAGTTGAAATTCTCCGGTAGGCGTATCCCGAAGAACCTTCCGAGGCCGATCGCCATATGGGAGTACCCAGAGAAATCCCAGTACAGGTAGAACGAGTAGCAAACAGCCGCGAACGCCAGCCGGATCGGTGAAGCATCATGGAGGGCTTCTGGCCCCATGTTGGCGATCGTCAGGCCGAAGATCGAGTCGGCGAGAACAAATTTCAACACCATGCCGATCACCAATCGTCTGATCCCTTCGCTAACGTCCTCGAGCGTCAGGCGCGGGTCGCGCCTTTGCGCCTGCCAGTCCTGGAAGCGTTGCATTGGGCCGGCCGTGATCGACGGGAAGAAGAGCAGCCAATTCAGAACCTCAATCGGCTCGACGTGGGTTATCTCTCCAGCCCGATAATCGACAAAAAAATGGATGAGCTTGAAGCCAATGTAGCTGACACCGATGAAGCTTACACCGATGAAGCTTACACCAAATATAGGTATCGCGGATCCGCCGCCCATTAGCTGAACTGACGCACTGCGCATCGCCGGCAACCAGCGGTCAATGTTCCGAAAAATGTCGTATTTTTCTATGAACCAATAGAGTAGGTAGCCGGAGAAGAATATCGTCGCGAATCTCGAACGCCGATTGGGACCCTCGCGGGAGGCGAAGAAGGCGTATCCGCCCAGCAAAGCCATCGCGGCGAGATCCCCGGGAAGGCCCGGAAGTCGACTTCCAGTGGAAAGGCCGGCGACTCTGGCGGCGAAAATCAGGCCCAGCTGAGATAGGAGGAATAGTCCTGAACTGGCCCAGCGCCGCCCGGCGGTGAGAGGCCGGATTGCCCAGTTCGCGAGGCCGACGAGAATGACCCCGACCGTGGCAAGCAGGATCTCACGGTTTTGTTTGAGAGCCTCGAAAAAGTTGACACCGGTATGCGCGGACAAGGCCAACAGAGCCGATCTGAGCGCCTCCATTATTCGCCAACCGTCATCGGAAGGGTCCTTTCGCCCTGACTGGGGATAACCCGCCGCCTCGCAATGCCTGAGCGGTAGGCCATGGCGGCCATCCGCATCAGCCGAGCTTGGCCTTGATCAGTTTTACGAGATCGCCGACGTTATCCATGCGGTTGACCTCGCTGGTCTGAAAGCGGATTGCGAATTGCTCTTCGACGAGCACGATCATGTCGATGTGAGACAGGGAATCCCAACGCTCGACCTCGCTGGCGGTCATGTTCGGGCGGGCGACCAGACCGGGGTCGAAAAACACGTCGCGAAAAATCTCGGTCAGCTTTTCCAGCACCATTTCGTCGGTCATAATTCCACCTGCCTTATCAATGTGGGGCGCGCCGGATAGCGGGCCGCGGCCAAAAACCAGCCCGTGGCGTCATCGTCGCCGCCGGCGAGCGGATCGAAGCCGAAATCACGGTAGAAATCCTTGACCATCCGGTTCTTGGGGCTTGTTCGGTACTCGCCGCGGATGCCTCGTAGATCTCGCTCGCGGCAGGCTCGGAAGAGGTGGTTCATGAGGAAAGCCTCGACCCCTCGCTTGAGGACGCGGCAGCTCATGACCAATTCTCGGATCACCAGATCGCCATCGTCGATATCGCAGCAGATCGCGCTGATGAGGCCATAGTCGCCGAACTTGTCGCGCAGATGCGCCTGCACGGTCACATGATGTTCACTGTCATTCATGAAGTGGCCGCAGTCGGCTTCCGAGAATCGCCGGGTGCACAGGTTGAATTGGTTACTACGCTGAATCAATTGGGCAATACGCGGCAGATGCTGTTGCCGGAAGGGTCCGCACGCGATCGACATATCCAGCGATCGAAGGTATTCGTCGATGTTTCCGAACTTGAGTTCTTCCGTAGTGCGCCGGCCCTCTTCACGATACATCTGGTTGCGCTGGGCGTCGGCCTCGGAATGCCCCATGGCTTCGAACAGGCCGGTTCTCTCCAGGGCGGCCACGTAGTCCGCGACGTCCTCGGGTAGATCGGGCGCCGCGACGGCCGGCAGAGCCGTTCGAACCAATTCGCGCTCGAAAGGCGAGTCGTCCACGAACACGAAGGAATCCAGACCCAGATTCAGGACTCGGGAGATATATTCTATGTTGCTCGCTTTATCGTTCCAGTTAATCGTGAATATGGCGATATCGTCCTCGCGCAGTATCATCTCGGGATGGCTCCGGAAGACCTCCATGGCGTTCTCCTCGTTGTTCTTGCTGCACACAGCGAGAACGTAACCACGCTGTTTGAGTCCGAGCAGGTAGCGTTGGAACACCTGGAAGGCTTCGCCCACGGGGTCCCCGCCGAGGCCGATGCCCTCCATTCCGTCATCGCCGATGACCCCTCCCCATAGGGTGTTGTCCAGATCAAGCACGATGCATTTGGTGACGCGACCCTTCCGCACGGCGGCGGCGCGCGCCACCGACCGCGCGATGTCCGGAAGGCAGCGGTTCGCGCAGAGGTATTTCGCACTGACCCAAAGGCGCTCATCAAAGAAGTTTTCCGCGCCGACCCGATTGGCCAGGTACATCACGTCGTTGATCTGACAGCTTCTTTGCGAGCCCAGCGCCTGGGCGAGGAGCGCGTTGAAAGCCAGGACGCTTCCATAGAGAGACTGTCGTGTCAGCGCCCCGTAGTTGCCGAACATCCGCTCCAGCGGCAGGGCGAAGTTGCTGGCGATGACGCCGATGCGCGCCCGCGAAAGGGCGTCGATGATTTCCAGCACCTCGGCGAGATAGATCTCGGGCAGGGCCTCCCGCGCCGCGGAATCCGTGAGGGCGAGCCAGCGGGCGCGGTATTTCTGCACGGCATGGCTGAGAAAGGCGATTTCCGGCTTGAACGCGTAGAGACCCGAGGTCTGGTCGTGCGCCTCCATGGCCGCGGTGGCGTACTCGGCTTCGTAGATGGCCGGCGAAAATCCCTGTTCCAGGATGGCCGCGCGCAAAACCAGGACGAGTTGTTGGGTGGCGTGGTCGCCGAGCACGGCGACCCGCAGTTCCGGCAAGTCCGGTTGCGGCCCGTCCTGATGACGACCCGCCCGCACCATGGCCATGTAGGCGTCGCTGGCCAGTGAGATGGTCATGACTTGCCGACCGGAAGGAGGCCACGCGACTGGAGATCACGCAGGATCGTGCCGGCGATCACCGCGTTTCCATAGACGGTCTGGTGGTTTCCATCATAGGTTTCGACATTGGTCCGCAGCGGCAGCCCAACATGCGAGGCCCAGGGTATCCGGTGCGCGGTCAGGTAGTTTCCAAATACGGCCTCAAGCCCACGCTGATACGCCAGATCCCCGCGACGATCGTACTGCGGCGAGAAATAGAAGAAGAAAGCTCCGCCGATTTGTCGTTGCCGTTCGGCGATCAGGCGAAAGCCTTCGAAATAGCCAAAATCGGGATCGGGATTGACGAAGCCCGGACCACCTTCAGGCCGTGGTGTCCAATCCCGGAACCGGCCGATCTTGATCGGCAGCGGCGGGGAGGACGTCTGGCGCGGCAGCGACATCAGGTCGATCAGCAGGTCGCTTAGCGACAGCGACCGCGTCCGCGCCGATGCGTCGTTCGAGGTTGCGGGGGACGATTGCGGACGCCACCCTCCTTCCACCAATCTGGCGCGGTAGGACGCCCAGGTCGGCCCCGTCGCCGGATCCGAGCCAAAAGTGCGCTCCAGCACACCAAATTGCGCGCCGTTCAGCGCGTTGGCATCGGCGTTCTCCAATAGGAAGTATGGAAACGTATCGCCGTAGACAACGATCTCGGGCCTGAGGGCGGCGATCCTGGCATAGACGTACAGCATCGATGTGAGCTTGCCGCCGCTGCGGGCCAGATCGAAAGCCCGCCAATCGCTCAGGCCCGCCGCCTGGAGTCGGCGATTCATCTGGCCCGTGATCGAGCACGAGTAGTGGGCGTTCTGACTGGGTTGGCGCTTGCGGTCCGGATTGCTCCATGTTCCGTCACAGCCTAGTGAGTCGACACTGCTCGCGCCGAGGAAGACGATCTTCTTGTACTTCGCATTTCGCGGCGAGAATATTTCATGCTCTTCGAGCTTGGCCAGTCCGGGGAAATAAGGCGTATAGGCGCGAATCGACGCGTCGGAGATCGGCCCGAATATCTGTCGCAAGTCGTCGTCTTGAAGACGCAGCCCGAAGACCACAAAGACGGCCACCGCCGCGGCGATGATGTTCAACAACGGAGAGATTCGAAACATCAAAACATCTTATACACAAAATTTATATGATTAATACCGTTCGGGTCTTGCCCGGCACGAATTGCGGCCAGAATAAGAATTAGGCCGCTCGTGTATGCAGCAGACAGCAAAATACACTTTATAGTAGACAGCGTCATAGTAGACAGCATCACCTGTCGTGATTTGTCAAGGACCAAGAAATAACTCCCTACCTCCGCTACGCCTTCTCGCCGTGTCGAGCTCAGTTACTTTGCATTTCGAGAAATTGGCCTTCCGCCCCGCCACGGCGCCGGCTCCGAGCGCGCCGATGGCTACGCGTGGAATCCTGCCGCCGGCCAAGAGATCTCGGTTCGACCCCACATTTTCGTTTCGACCCCGAGCCCTCGCTATGGCTGGACCAAAAAACGGGGGTCGCGTCAAGCACATTTTAGCCGCCGAGGGTCCTGGCTGTCCACCATCGGCCGATTGACGCAATCGATGCGCGGGGTCTTGGGGGTGATCTCGCAGCGGCTCTGGGAGAAGTTGAGGTGGCGCCAGGTGAACTCGGCGAACTCGGGCGCCCTGCAGGCCCTCCGCCTGTCGGACAGGGGAACAGGCGACCGCGTTCGGCCGCCACCTCCAGGCGCGGCACATTGGGTTGCGCCATCCCGTCGGGCCGCTGGTCCGCCAGCTTCCACGGCGGACTCACGCCCAAACCCCAGGCCAGGATCCTGTCGTCATCCATGGTGTCTCCCCTCGTCCCAAACCCGCGAAGTCCGGCGCCGTGCTCGCGGCCGTCAAGGAAGCCTCGCGCTACTTCGCGGCGGCCAAGGGCCATCCTTGACCGTTGCTCCACTCGTCGCCTTATCAGGCGGATCGAGACGAGGAGATGGTTCGCTACCCAAGCGAACAAAGGGATATTCAGCGGTCAACCCTCCCCACCCCTAAACCAAAGCCAACCCCATTCCACTTCCAACGTCGAAGAGACGATAGGCTCTTGGCGCCGCACCCCGCCGCTCCCACGCCGAGGAGGGCGTTGGAAAACGAATGCCCCGATTGGGCATCGAACGACCAACACGGGCGTCCGGCATGAGGTGACCCGCCCCGCCAGCAGTTCTCCCTTTCTAACCGCGGAGCCTGCGCCTGAGTGGATGCCCCGGGTGCGACCCCATGCCGGTCTCGCGGCGGCCATCCCGCCGCTGGCCGCCTTCCTGATTGCCGGCCTCCGGCATGGCGCCGCATTCGGATACATCATGTTCGACTTCATGCACGCCTTTGGCTTGGCCTTCATGCCCGAGGCGGCTCGCCGCCGATCGATGTCCGCATTCGCGCTATGGTGGGCGACCTCGCTCGTCGCGCGGCACGTCGCGACGGCGTTCACCTTCGTCTTTGTGACGGCATCACTGTTGTTTTTCTCTCTTTCGGGCGACCATCTCGCGGTACTAGGAAGGGAGTTCATGTCAATATTCCAATGATCCGGCACACTCGCCCCCGTCAGCACAGGATCGCAGGAGATTTCGGTCCGCTACTGGTTGTATTTGGCGGTGAGCTGGAACACGCTGCCAGCCGGTATTGCGACAGGCGTGGTATTTGTAACGAGGGCGCCGGCCGCCGTGGTCCTGATGAACTTGATGTTATTCGGGTCACTACTCCCATCGATCAAACCGACAAGCGGGTAGTTGGAGCCGCCAGCGACCCCCAGCGCGCCTAGGATGCTGTGATTGAGGTCAAGGTCGGAGACGGCCAGAGGCAAGCCGATGGTCAGCAAACCGGTTCCAAGGGCCGATGAGCCAGTGACGAACTCGATTGTGACTGTCATCTCCCGCCCGCTGCGCGTCCAGATCCCCGACACAGACGAAAGCTGCCCATTGCCGACCGTCGCCGGGTTGCCGCCAAAGGCGACGGTTGGGGTGTATGCCGTGTTCTGGCCAATATAGACCAAGTTCTGGGGATTGCCGGAATTGTCGATGACCGGCGGGTTATTGTTGATCGACGGGCCGATGATACAGCCCTGCGCCTGCCCCAGATATCCGCTGCCACCCGCCGTGACTGTGATCGCCGTAACGACGCCAGAAGTCACGGTTGCGGTCGCGGTGGCGGCCGTTCCGTCGCCCGCTATAGTCACCGTGGGAGGTGTGGTATATCCGCTCCCCCCAGCCGTGACGGCTATCGCGGTGATGGCGCCATTGACAATCGACGCTCTGGCCGTGGCGCCAACCCCTCCGCCCCCGGTGAGGGCGACCGGCGCGCCTTTCGTGAGGGTGATCTTGGGAAAGATGTCGCAACCGATCATTGCGACCCCGGAACCCGACACATTGAGCGTGGCGGCGCCGCCGATACGCATGCCCAATAGAGCGATGTTCTTGCAGTTGTCCGAGAACGCGAGGTCCGAGACGTAGCCACCTTGGAGTGAGATGTCGCCGCCGCCGCCGAAGGAGAAGCTACACAGGCCCGCACTTTCGAAATCGAAATAGGTGCATGAATTGATCCCGTTCGAGACCTCGTCCTGATAGACGACGCCATAACGGCCGGCGCCCGAGGCGGCCCCGGTCTGCCAAGCCTCCAGGCTATAGCAGACCATCCGCGAGCCGGTCCCGTCGGCGGGGTGAGGAATATAGAACGAGCCCTGGGAGGCTCCGGCGGCGAAATTGACGATTCGGACCTCATCGAGAACCTGGTTCCCATCGCCAGCGCCAGTCACCCAACCGAGGGCGACCCCGACGGCCGGACTCGCATTGCCGTCGATCCAGAGGTCCCTCAGCTCCGCGCCGTCGCCCAGCGTGATGAACGTGCCGCTCAGGATGTTCGCCAGAATCTTACAGGTGAGTTTGCCCGATCCGAGAAGGCGCGTGTTGATCGGAACCGACCCGATCGGCTGTGTGCACACATAGCAACCGCCAGCGTACATAATTTCGGGGGTCGAGACTGTCGAGGACGCGCTGAGGGCATACGTGCCCGCACCCCCCGTTGTGCCGCTGGATTGGGAGACGATGGTGGTCCTCGTCGTCACGTTGGTCCCAGAAAGAGCTTGGCCGACGGCGATGGTTCCCGACACCGAGGACGCCGTCAGGACGGTCCCGCTAATCGTGCCCTGAAATTCAGCTCCGGGCGCGGGATTGGGGATGGTGATCGTTCCCCCGACGTTGAACGCGATGGCCGCCTGAAAGGCGGCGTAGTCGTCAGTGATGCCGTCACCCTTGGCCCCGTACTGCATGACGCTAGGGAACATCTGGCCGGTTCCTGCCTATCGACGTTCGACGCCGCCCAGCGTCAGATTGCACGTCCCGCGGCCAAGCTGTCCCGGCCACGGGTGACCCGCCTTTCTCATCGAGCGTCCCACCCATGTTGGAACAACTTCAATCACAGGGTGCATCAATGGTCAATGCGGGCGCACGAGGCGCGCCGGAATTTAGTACTCCTTCCACACCGTGCGGCGGACGTAGTCGGTGTAGCTGACGATGATCCGCAACACCTTGGCCGAGACGTTGGGCATCGAGTAGTCGGCGACCGGGCGCAGGGATCGCCGATCGCCGCGGCCCTGGGTTTCCAGGATGGCGAGGGCCAGCAGGACGCGGTCGGACCCGAGGCCGCTCATCATCACCGCCCCCTCCTCCATGCCTTCGGGCCGTTCGTGCGCCTCGCGCAGGTTGACGGCCGGAATGTTGAGGATGGAGGCTTCCTCGTTGATCGTGCCGCTGTCGGAGAGGACGGCCCGGGCCCGCATCTGCAGGGCTATGTAGTCGAGGAAGCCGAAGGGCTTCATCAGGCGCACGAGCGGATCGAACTGGAGGCCGAGTTCATCGATCCGGTGTCGCGTGCGCGGGTGGGTGCTGACCAGGATCGGCAGGCGATATTTCGCCGCCACCGCGTTGAGCGACGCGGCCAGGCGGCGGATCTGAGGTTCGAAATCGACATTCTCCTCGCGATGGGCGCTGACCAGGAAGTAGCCTTCCGGTTCCAGGCCGAGATCGGCCACGCTGGTCGAACGCTCGATGGCGGCGCGGTGATGGGTCAGGACCTCGAACATCGGGCTGCCGGTCTTGATGATCCGGTCGGCGGGGAAGCCTTCGGCGAGAAGATATTCCCGCGCGATGTCGGAATAGGTCAGGTTGATGTCCGCCGCGTGATCGACGATGCGCCGGTTGATCTCCTCGGGCACGCGCTGGTCGAAACAGCGATTTCCGGCCTCCATGTGGAAGACGGGGATTCGGCGCTTGCGGGCCGGAATCACCGCCAGGCAGGAGTTGGTGTCGCCCAGGATGAGGACCGCGTCGGGCTTTTCCTGGGCCAGGACCCTGTCCGCCGCGATGATGATCCTGCCGATCGTCTCCGACGCCGTGGCCCCGGCGGCGTTCAGCGCGTGGTCGGGCGGTCGCAGGCCGAGATCGCGGAAGAACACCTCGCTGAGTTCGTAGTCGTAGTTCTGGCCGGTGTGCACCAGCACATGGTCGAGATGCTCATCGAGGGTGGGGATGACCCGGGACAGGCGGATTATCTCCGGTCGCGTGCCGACGATGGTCATCACCTTCAGGGGCGCCACGTCACACCTTCTCGGCCACGGTGTCCGGGTGGTCACGATCGAAAATCTCGTTCGCCCAGAGCAGGGATATCAGGGCGCCCTGGCCGATGTTGGTGATGTCGTGCGTCCAGCCGGGAACGGTCTCGACCACCACCGGCACGGCGCCCGAGGTCCGGACCTCGTGAGCTTCGCCGGTGATAATGTGACGGAAGCGGAACAGGGCCTCGCCTTCGACGACCAGGAACTTTTCCGTCTTGGTATGGTGATAGTGGCCGCCCCGGGTCACCCCCGGATGGGCGGTGAAATAGGAGAACTGGCCCGAGGTGCGGGTCTTCAGAATCTCGGAGAACGAGCCGCGCGGGTCGGTGTGGGCGACGAGCGGGTAGCTGAACGCCTCGGGCGGCAAGGCCGCGACGAAGGTGGCGTAGAGCGCGCGGATCAGGCCGACGCCAACCGATTCGATCAGAGCGTCCCGCCGATCATCCCGGAACCGCCGGATCAAGTCCGCCACCTCGCACACGGTCGTCCGATAGACGGGCGCGACCGTTCGGAACCCCCGGCCCGCGGGGCGCGCCGTGGCCAGATCGATGATCGCCGCGACCACGTCGTCGATATAGACCAGCGACAGGGGCGCGGAGGGGTCGTTGACGGTGATCGGCAGGCCGCGGGCGACGTTATGGCAGAAGGTGGCGACGGCGGAGTTGTAGTTGGGCCGGCACCATTTGCCGAAAACGTTCGGCAGCCGGAAAATGTGGACCGGATTGCCGGTGCGGTCGGCGAAGGCGAGCAGGGTCTCCTCAGCCGCCTTCTTGCTGAGCCCGTAGGCGCTGTCGTCGTCGGCCCGGGCCGACGAGGTGAGGATGATCGGAATTCGCCGGCCGGTGGCCTCGACCGCGGCGATCAGGGTCGCGACCGTGTCGCGATTACCGGTCATGAATTCAGCCGGATCGAGCGGCCTGTTCACGCCGGCGAGATGGACGACGACCTCGGCGCCGGATACCGCCTCGCGCCAGTTCTCCACCGAGGATGCGATCTCGATGGGCCGAACCTCCCAGGTGTTCATTTCGTTCAGCCGGACAGTCAGATTCCTGCCGATGAAGCCATCGGCGCCGGTGACGACGATTCCCGCCCTGCTCATTCATCGCCCTCCGGCGACTGGCCGCCCAGCACCCGCTTGATGTAGTCGAGGGTGAGAAGGATGTCCCTCATCCCCCGTCTGTCGAGCCGCTCGGCGTTGTGGGAGTTGTAGTCCCGCGCCTCGGTGAGGCGGGCTTCCCCGGTGTGTTCGAAAGCGGAATAGTTCAGGTCCCGGTTATCGGGGGCGACCCGGTAGTACCGGCCCTGGTCATCGGCGGCCACCATCTCCTCGCGGCTCAGCAGGGCCTCGTACAGCTTCTCTCCATGGCGGGTGCCGATGACCCTGATGGGATGATCGGGCTTGCCCAGCACATCCAGCACGGCGAGAGCCAGGTCCGACACCGTCACCGCCGGCGCCTTCTGGACGAAAAGATCGCCGGCCTCGCCCTCGCGGAAGGCGTGAAGCACCAGATCGACCGACTCCGGCAGGGTCATGACGAAGCGGGTCATGTTCGGATCGGTGACCGTGATCGGCTCCCCGCGCAGCACCTGGCCGACGAACAGAGGGACCACCGACCCGCGCGAGGCCAGGACGTTGCCATAGCGGGTTCCGCAGATCGTCGTGGCGCCCCCCGACGCGGTGCGGGCCTTGGCGACCATCACCTTTTCCATCATCGCCTTGGAGATCCCCATGGCGTTGATCGGGTAGACCGCCTTGTCGGTGGAAAGGCAGACCACCCGGGCGACCTGGTTGGCGATCGCCGCCTCGAGGACGTTGTCGGCCCCCAGGACGTTGGTCTTGACCGCCTCCATCGGGTGGAACTCACAGGATGGGACCTGCTTGAGCGCCGCGGCGTGGAAGATGAAATCGACCCCGCGGGTGGCGTTGAGGATCGAGCGATAGTCGCGCACATCGCCGATGTAATAGGAGAGGCGCCGGTCGTTGAACCGGTTGCGCTGGTCCTCCTGCTTCTTCTCGTCGCGGCTGAAGATGCGGATCTCGGCGAACGCCTCGCCGATGAACCTCTTGAGCACGGTCGTGCCGAAGGAGCCGGTGCCCCCGGTGATCAGCAGTCTCTTTCCTTCAAACACCCGCCGCCACTCCAGCCGGCCACGGGACCACACGCGATTTCAATGACCGGCATCCCCCAGTTAGCCGCCCCCGGCGCACCCGAAGCCCGATTGTAGGCGCCCCACCAACCGTTGTCGACCGCGCGCCTCGCGCGCGGCGCGATCGTCAGGGCGATCAGGCGAACAGCATCGCGCGGGCGGCCGGCGGCGAAGCCAAGAAACGTGATCCACAGATTGCGCGATGCGCGCCGACGACGGGCTTTCGATCGCCGCCAGACCGCAAACGGCCAAGTCCGCCTCATCCGCGCCCGTCTGGGTCATCCGCGGATGAGACATCGCGGCCACGCCGCCTTCATCCGAATCCCCTGGGCGGGCGCCGCCTCCCCGCGGCTGGAACGACCCTCGTCTGGCAAAAATTGCTTGACGATCCCGGGCGGATGTGGTCGCGGTTAAGCGTTGGTTCGGCCAAGCCTCCCCAGGGATTGCCGCCGCCAGTCGAGCCTCCTTGAAGTTTAGTGTCGGATCCATGACGCCGCGACCGCCATCACTCCGACGCACGATCATCTATGTCGGCCAGTTCGAATTTCCCGACCGAAACGCGGCGGCGCAGCGTTCGCTAGCCAATGCGATGATTCTCAGGGAGATCGGCTACCGGGTGGTGCTGTTCGGGCTCTCACGCGACCTTCCCGCGAAGGCGCGGGCTCGGCAGGTGGACTATCCCGGCGTGCCGTTCGAGTGCTGGGAACTTCCCTATCCCGTTAGCAAGTTCGCCTGGCTGCGCCGCATCGCGGGCATTCGCGACATCACGCGGATGATCGAGGCTCACCATGCCGACGATCTCGCGGCGATCATATGCTATGACTACCCGGCGGTTGCGCAGGCCCGGCTGGCGGGTTATGTTCGAAAACGTGGCGCGGTCGCGTTGGGCGAGGCCGCCGAGTGGTATGCTGTCAGCCGGATGCGCAGCGCGGCGACGGTCGTCAAGAACATTGACCGGCCAATGCGTATGAGATGGGTCAATCCGAGAATGGACGGCGTCATCACGGCCAGCGCATTCCTGAGCGAATTCTACCGTCGGGCCGGCGTTCCCGTGGTCGAACTGCCGACCCTCCTTCCGGACGATCTGGCCGTGGACACGATTGGCGACGCGACCCCCGACGGACAGCCGAAACGGCTGTTCTTCGCCGGCACCGGCTTCATTCCGTCGATCGTCGCCCAGAGCGTGGAAGGCCTGAAAGACCGCCTCGACAAGGTGGTTGCGGCCCTGTACGTCGCCCGGGGGCTCGGGGCCGATTTCACCTTTGATATCTACGGTGTGACCCGGGCCGACTATCTCGCCATCGTCCCGAGCCAGGCCTCGATCCTCGACGAACTCAAAGATCGCGTCGTATTCCGCGGGCGCCAGCCGCGGGAGCTGGTGCGGGCCCGGCTCGCGGAAGCCGACTATTCCATTTTCCTGCGCAAGCCAAACGTCGTGACTCTCGCCGGATTCCCGACCAAGTTCGCGGAGTCGGTGCATTTTGGCACGCCGGTGATCACCAACGCCGTGGGCAGCGTGGTCTCTTATCACGTCGAAGGGAAGACCGGGCGCTATATAGATTACGAGGACAGCATCGCCGCTGGCCGTCAATTGGCGGCAATCCTCAACGGTCCCGCCGCCGAGGTCACCGCCATGAAGGCATTCTGCCGATCTTCCGGAATGTTCAGCTATCGGCGGTACCTGGCGCCCGTAGAGCAGTTCATGATGAACGTCACAGCGTGACCTGATGCTGTATCGGCTCCCGCGATTTTTTGGCCTTGCCGTGAACATGCCTCGCGCCAAACCTTCCTCGCCGAATTGTGCGAAGTCCAGAGAAGTCAATGGCAGGGGTTCGCTCGCCATATGCGTGGTCAAACTACGCCATGTTCAGCATCGAGTGGTAAGGAGGCGCCAAGAGGTGCAAAAACAACCGACTCTTTCGGGGCAAGCAGGAATGGTAATTTTATAAGATGCGTTACGCTCCACTTTTCTTCACAATCGGTTTGCTTGCATTCGCACTTGCCCTAACCGTATTCGGGCCTGTAGAATACTACGAGTTCGACGCAATTGCCGTCATAACTTATCTCACAGCCATTTGCATATCAATGGCAATTGGTTACACTGTAGGACTTCGCGTGCCGCTGGCGCGACCAAGATCCATCACGATGATTGCAAAGACATTGTATGACCGTAGGCTATTTACTGTTTTTCTGAATCTAGCTTTGGCTGCGTTTATATTGACTGTTATTGGTGCAGTCATTTCCAAGGGGATTAACCTTGACCCCTCCTCGATCGGCACCACCTATAATCAAGGATATAAGCATTACGAGAAAGATTCTGGACAATATAGCATATCATTTATTATGAACAGCATCCTGGCGGCGCCGACGTTTATTGTCACCGTATGGGGAATATACTACTTCAAAACATTTCGCATCTGGACTCAGGTGCCGATATTACTAATAGCTGTCGGATCACCAATCATTTTTACTCTGAGCTTGGGGACTCAGGAGCGTACCGGCCATCTATTAGCCTACGTCTCCGCCTTGTTCATCGTCAAGGCAACGAATAGGGGCCACGCGTTGAAGTTTCGCACGATAGCTATCGTATCTAGTATTGTGTTAATTGGCGTTATTACAATGATGAACATACTTGGACAGAGATACGCGGCGGCGGCTATTAATGCGCTAAACATCAATAAGGTTGATTTGGCGGTGGTACATTTTAATATAAACCATCCGATATATAGCTTACTCGGACAAAATTCCGGTTTCATCTTCTCAGAGCTATGCCTATACCTCACGAATGGGATCGTCGGATTGAGTTACGCTCTTCATACGCCATTCACTTGGTCGTTTATGTTTGGCACATCATACTCTATGTCAGTAATTGGCGAAAGGTTACTTGGTCTTCCATTTGCATATCTGTATACATACCCTTATATGGCGGCTCAATATACCGGTTGGGGGGAGCAGCGGTGGTATACCGTATTTGCCTGGTTCGCGTCTGATTTCACTTTTGTGGGAACAATTCCACTTTTCGGATTCTTTGCATTCATCTACGCCCGAAGCTGGATTGAAAGTATCAGATTTGAAAACCCATTTTCTATCTTATTGTTCACTTATCTGAGCCTCGGCGTCGTCATGATGACGGCAAATAATCAGTTGATGGCCGCTCCTTCTGGGATATCTACGTTAGGCCTCGTCGTCTTTTTATATTTGAAATTTCATCGGCGGTATAATCGGCGGCTGGTTGTTGCGTGAACGCGCTGAGTGAAAGCGGCGCCGTGGCGCGCGCCGATCGAACCCGGCTCGGCGCGTTCATGATGACCGGCCTGTTCGCGGTGTTCCTGACCGTGATCGGCAAGCTCACGGCATTCGGCAGGGATGTCGCGATGTCGTTTTTTTTCGGCGCGAACGGTTCGACGGACGCCTTCTTCATCGCCAACATGGTCCCGGGCATCCTGTGGGCCGCGTTCCTGGTCACCATCAACGTCGTCTTCCTGCCCTTGTACATCGGCAAGCGGCTGACCAGCGAACCCGAGGCCAGGGCGTTCGCCAACGAAGCGGTGCAGATTTATCTGATCCTGGCCGTGGTGATCGCCCTGGCGTGCGCCCTGGGATCCGGCTTCATCGTTCATTGGACGGCCCCCGGGGCGCCGCTGGCGACGCTGCGGCTCGCCCAGACCCTGACCCTGATCATGGCCTGCGGGTTCGGGTTTTCGGGATACGTGGCGGTCCAGAACGCCATTCAGCAGGCCCACGGCCTGTATCAGCGTCCCCTGATGGTCCCGGTGATCAACAATTCGCTGGCCATCGTCGGCGTCGTCGCCGCGGCGAGATATGGCGACATCCGGATCGCGGTGGTGGCGGCCGTGCTGGGCTGGGTGCTGCAGGCGCCTATTCAGCGCGTCCAGACCCGGCGCTTCTATTCGACCGTCTGGCGGTTTGCGGTCAAGGCGGCGACCCTGCGCCGGCTGGCGCTGCTGTCCGCCCCGGTCATGCTCGGCACCTTTCTGGATCAGATCAACATCTACGTCGGCATCTACCTCGCCGGCGGGCTGGGCGTGGGGGCGATCACCCACCTGAACTATGCCAGTCGCCTGGCGATGTTTCTGGCCACCACCTTTTCGATGCTGGTCTCCTATTTCCTGTTCCCCCGCCTGGCGGCCGACGCCACCGGATCCGACGATCGCCGGACGGCCAGGACGCTGGCCTTCGGGCTGCTGCTGGTGGCGGGGGCCACCGCGCCGGCCGCGATCGTCGGGGTGGTGATGCGGCACGACATCGTCGGGCTGGTCTATGGCCGGGGCGCGCTTTCGGCGGCGGGGGTCGCCAGCACCGCCGCCGCTTTCGCCTATTTTTCCATCGGCATCGTATTCATCGCGGTTCGCGAGATTTTCAACCGGCTGTTCTTTTCCCACCAGCGGATGGTTGTGCCGCTGGTCATCGGCATCGTGGCGTCGGTCACCAACTTCGCCGTCAGCAAGTGGCTGAGCGGGACCATGGGAACGGCGGGGATCGCGCTCGGGGCCTCGACCGCGGCGGTGGTCTATCTGGTCGGGCAGGTGCTGGTGGTGGTGGCCTGGAAGCCGCGGCTGATGAGCCGGGAGTTGATGATCGGGCTTGCGGTGATCGCGGTAGCCGTTATTCCTGCCTGGTTCGTGCTGAACCGGCTGCTGCCGGTTCTGGCGGGCTATCCGATCCTGATCCGCCTGCTGGCCGCCGGCGCGATCTTCACCCTCGTGTTCGTCGCCACGCTGGCCCCCCTTGCCTGGCGATCTGGACTGCGGCGGTTGGCCTAGCCCCAGGAGAACGGCGCAAGTGTGCGGCATCGCCGGTTTCATCGCCCCAGGGGCGCTCGAAGTGACGGCCGAGGCGGTCGTCCGGGGCATGACCCAGGCGATTGCCCGCCGCGGGCCGGACGACTGCGGTCATTGGGTCGATCACGCGGCGGGAGTGGCGCTGGGCTTCCGCCGGCTCTCGATCATCGACCTGACGGCCGCCGGCCATCAGCCGATGGCCTCGCACGACGGTCGCTTCGTGATCGTGTTCAATGGCGAGATCTACAATTTCGCCGACATTCGCGCCGAGCTGGAGCAATCGGGCAATGCCCCCTCCTGGACCGGGCGATCGGACACCGAGGTGCTGCTGGCGGCCGTCGTCGCCTGGGGTCTCGAGGCGTCCCTGCGCCGCGCCAGGGGCATGTTCGCCCTGGCGCTCTGGGATCGGCGCGACCGGACCCTGACCCTGGCGCGCGACCGGATGGGCGAGAAGCCGCTGTACTACGGCTGGCAGGGGGCAGGATCGGCGAGACGCCTGCTGTTCGGCTCGGAAATCGCCGCGCTGCGGAAACATCCCGCCTTCGCTCCGCGGATCGATGCGCAGGCCATCGGCCTGCTGGTGCGGACTCTCTACATCCCCGAGCCCTATTCGGCCTACCTGGGCATCCAGAAGCTGCTGCCCGGGACCTTCATCACCATCGATCCCCGAAGCGGACGCAGTGAGACCACCACCTATTGGGATTCGCTGGCCGTCGCGGCGAAAGCCGGGTCCGATCGGTTCCAGGGGACACCGAAAGACGCCGTGGACGAGCTGGCCGCGATCCTCGGCGACGCCGTCGAGCGGGCGATGGTGTCCGATGTCCCCCTTGGCGCGTTCCTTTCCGGCGGCCTGGATTCATCGACGGTCGTCGCCCTGATGCAGGAGCGGTCGAGCCGCCCGGTCCAGACCTTCACGATCGGCTTCGACGAAAAATCCTACGACGAAGCCGGATACGCCAGGGCGGTCGCCGCGCATCTCGGCACGGACCACACCGAAATGATCCTCGCGCCGGCCGAGGCCCAGGCGGTGATTCTGGCGTTGCCCGACATCTACAGTGAGCCGTTCGCCGATTCCTCGCAGATTCCGACCTTCATCGTCAGCCGGCTGGCGCGACGCAGCGTCACCGTTTCCCTGTCGGGGGATGGCGGCGACGAGCTGTTCGGCGGCTACAACCGGCATCTCTATTCCCACCGCTATTGGGGCCTTTTTTCACGGATCCCGGGATTTGTTCGCGATGGCTTGCCATCGGTCATGACCTCGCTTTCCCCGGACACATGGGACCGGATGATCGGCCGCGTGCTCGGCAAATTCGCGGTCAATCCCGGCGACAAGATCCACCGGGCGGCGAACGTCATCGCGAGCCGTTCGTTCGACGAGCTGTACGACAAGCTCATATCGATCAATCCCCGCGCCCAGGCCCTGGTGAACCAACCCATCGTCGCCGATGGATTTGCCGGCCGCGACCTGTCCCCGATCGCCGATCTGGGGCCGACCGAGCGGATGATGGTGCTCGACGCGATCGGGTATCTCCCCGGGGATATCCTGACCAAGGTGGACAGGGCGGCGATGGCGAACTCCCTGGAGACCCGCGTCCCGATGCTCGACCCGGAGGTGATGGAGTTCGCCTGGCGCCTGCCCATCGACATGAAGATCAGGGGCGGCGCGACCAAGTGGCCGCTGCGCGAACTGCTGCACCGTCATGTGCCGCGTTCTCTGGTCACCCGACCCAAGATGGGCTTCGGCATTCCGATCGGCGCCTGGCTCCGCGGCCCCCTGCGCGACTGGGGCGAGGCGATGCTGGACGAAAGGAGCCTTTCGACAAACGAACTCTTCAACCCCAAGGAAGTCAGGCGGCTGTGGGACGTGCACCAGAGCGGCTGGAGAAACTACCAGCATCAGCTGTGGCCGATCCTGATGGTCCAGGCGTGGCTGAACGGACCGTTCTCGGGTGGGGCGCGGACCTCGTGAGGGCGCCCACGTCCCTGAAAAACGCCATGGCCGGGCGAACCTCCCGGCCGCCGGTGAATCCCATCGGCGCTTCGGTCACGCCCCACCCGGGCCTGCCCATGACGTCTGAACGGCCGCGCCGGCCCACCGTGGTGCTGTTCGGTTCCTACGGTCCGTCCCTGATCAACTTCCGCGGTCCCCTCGTCGAAGCGCTCGTCCAGCGCGGCGCGAGAGTGGTCGCCATGGCGCCGGATATCGATCCGAAGACCGCGGCGCGTCTGGTCGAACTCGGCGCCGAGCCCCTGGCCCTGGACCTGGTCAACAGCAGCCTCAATCCGTTCAAGGCGTTGCGGAGCGTGGCCGAACTCAGCCGCATCTTCCGCGCCCTCGAGCCCGACGTCCTGATCGCCTACACCATCAAGCCGGTCACCTTGGGCGCCCTGGCCGCCCATCGCGCCGGCGTGCCCAACATCACCGCGATGATCACGGGCCTGGGATATGCCTTCACCTGGGGGTGGGAGCCCAAGCGGGTGATCAGCAAGCTGGTGGCGACGGTGCTCTACAAGCTGGCGATCTTCCGCTGCACCTCGGTGATTTTCCAAAATCCCGACGATCGTGACTATTTTCGAAGCAAGGGCCTGCTGAGGGGCCAAGCGAAGGTCACGGTGGTCGATGGGTCGGGGATCGACCTGGATCACTACGCCGTCCGGCCGCTTCCAGAAAGCGTCACCTTTCTGATGATGGCCCGGCTCCTCAAAGACAAGGGCGTCAGGGAATACGCCGCCGCCGCCGCCGCGCTGAAGATCCGTCACCCGGGGGTATCGTTTCGACTGGCCGGTTATTTCGACCCGTCGCCGGACTCGATCAGCAGGGCCGAACTGGACGCCCTGATCGCCGGGGGCGTGGAATACCTCGGGCAACAAAGCGACGTGCGCGAGGCGCTGAGCCAGGCGAGCGTCTGTGTGCTGCCATCCTACTATCGTGAAGGTACGCCGCGTTCGGTGCTGGAGGCCATGGCGATGGGTCGGGCGATCATCACCACCGACGCGCCGGGATGCCGCGAGACGGTCATCGAGGGCGTGAACGGGTTCCTCGTACCGGTGCGCGACGCCGTCGCCTTGGCCAAGGCGATGGAGCGGCTGATCGCCGAGCCGTCGCTGGCCGGCCCCATGGGCGCCGCGTCGCGCCGTTACGCCGAGGACCGGTACGACGTACGCAAGGTCAATGCCGCGGTCATCGCCAGTCTGGGCCTCGGCTGAGGATGGCGCCGCGGACCGCCTGTCGCGCCCCACGACCGTTCGCGCCCCGCGGCGCCGGCCGCCAGGGCGAGTTGTCGGCGTCGGGGCCGGCGGCTATAAGGATCGCGACTTCCCGCCAGGGCGCGGTGGGGGAGGGCGCATGTACGACAGACTGAAGCGCGGCATCGACGTCGTCGGCGCGGTCGTCGGGCTTACCGTTCTGGCCCCGGTGTTGGCGACCATCGCGCTGGTGGTGGGCTGGCGGATGGGCCGGCCGGTGCTGTTTCGCCAGATCCGGCCGGGTCTCGACGCCAGGCCGTTTTCGATCCTGAAGTTCCGCACCATGCGCGGCGAGGCCGATGGCCACGGACCGCCACTCTCCGACGATCAGCGGCTGACCGGGCTGGGAAGGACGCTGCGTTCGACGAGCCTGGACGAACTGCCCGAACTCTGGAACGTCCTGCGCGGCGACATGAGCCTGGTCGGCCCTAGACCGCTGCTGATGCGCTATCTCGAACGCTACACGCCGCGGCAGGCGCGGCGGCATGAGGTCAGGCCGGGAATCACCGGTCTGGCGCAGATCAGCGGGCGAAACGCGATTTCCTGGGACGAGAAGTTCGCCCTCGACGTGTGGTATATCGACAACCGATCCTTCTGGCTCGACATCAAGATACTCTGCCTGACCCTGTGGAGCGTCCTGAGGCGCGAGGGTATCAGCGCGCCCGACGACGCCACCATGCCGGAATTCAAGGGCTCGGCCGAGACCGCCCGCGATGGCGCCTGAACGACTGTGGCTGATCGGGGCCGGCGGCCATGGCAAGGTCGCGGTCGCCACCGCCCGGGCCGCCGGCCGTCATGTGGCAGGCGTCTTCGACGATCATCCCGCCGCGCGCGGCCAGAGCCTGCTGGGCGCGCCCGTCACCTCGCCGGTGCCGCTGGGTCCGCGGGCGGGTGAGATTCATGTCGCCGTGGGGTCCAACGCCGCGCGCGAGAGGATCGTCGCGGCCCGCGACGGCTGGAACTGGGTCTCCATCCGGCACCCGTCGGCCTGGATCGACGCCAGCGCCGTGATCGGTAGCGGAGTCCTTATCTGCGCCGGAGCGATCATCCAGGCCGGGGCCACCGTCGGCGACCACGCGATCATCAACACCGGCGCGATCGTCGAGCACGATTGCCGCATCGGCGACTACTGCCATATCGCCCCGGGCGTCGCTCTGGCGGGGACAGTCACTGTCGGCGAAGGGGCCTTCGTGGGCATCGGTTCGTGCGTCACCCCGGGGATCACGATCGGCGCCTGGGCCACGGTAGGGGCCGGGGCGGTGGTCATTCGCGACGTCCCGCCCGGCGCGACGGTGGTTGGAAATCCCGCCCGCGGGCTGGCCAAATCATCGCCGGCCTTGGCATAAGGCGCCGATGACCCATTCCCGGCTCTTCCTGTCGCCGCCCCACATGTCCGGGCGAGAATTCGAAGAGGTCGGGCGGGCGTTCGCGTCGAACTATGTGGCCCCGGCCGGACCGGCCCTGGAGGCGTTCGAGGCGGCGTTCAAGGCCCACACCGGCTTCGCGCACGCCGTCGCGCTGACCAGCGGCACGGCGGCCACCCACCTGGCCCTGCGCCATCTCGGGGTCGGACCCGGCGACGAAGTGTGGGCCGCGAGCCTGACCTTCATCGGCTCGATCAGCCCGGCCGTGCACGAGCGGGCGACGCCGGTGCTGTTCGATTGCGACGAGGCCACCTGGACGCTCGATCCCGACCTGCTCGCCGAACGGCTCGCCGCCGCGGCCCGCCTGGGGAAGCTGCCCAAGGCGGTCGTGCCCACCGATCTCTACGGCCAGTCCTGCGACATCGACCGGCTCGTCGCGCTCTGCGACGAGTACGAGGTGCCGGTGATCTGCGATTCCGCCGAGGCCATGGGCGCGCTCTACAAGGGCCGCCACGCCGGTCGCGGGGCGTGGTGCGCGGTGTTCTCGTTCAACGGCAACAAGATCATCACCACCTCCAACGGCGGCATGCTGGCCTCCGACGACGAACAACTGATCGCGCATGCCCGCAAGCTCTCGCAACAGGCGCGGGAACCGGCGCCGCACTATGAGCACGCCGAGATCGGCTACAACTATCGGCTGTCGAACGTGCTGGCGGCGATCGGGCTGGGCCAGCTGTCGGTCCTGAAAGCGCGGGTCGCGCGCCGGCGGGAGATCTTCGCGAGGTATCGCCAGCGGCTCGGCGCCCTGGCCGGCGTGAGCTTCATGCCCGAGGCGGCGTACGGACGGCACAATCGCTGGCTGACCGTCCTGTTGATCGATCCGGCGGCGTTCGGGGCGACGGCTGAGGACCTGCGCCTGGCGCTGGAGGCGAGGGACATCGAGAGCCGGCCGGTATGGAAGCCCATGCATCTGCAGCCGGTGTTCAAGGATGCGGTCCGCGTCGGCGGAGCGGTGTCGGAAAAGCTGTTCGATATCGGATTGTGCCTGCCCTCCGGATCGGCGATGTCCGATGACGATGTCGATCGGGTCTGCGAGATCTTGGCGAGGCGGTCCTGAACAATGGCGACGTCCGCAGACCCAGGCCGGGCAAGGCGTCGCGGGGCCTCGGGAGGGCGGAACAAAAGCCCTTGCCGGGGATTTTCGAGGATGCTAGGACAAAAATGCTAGCGCAGAAATCAGCGTCAGTTGGCGCATCGAGAGGGCAATCATGAGATCGAAACTTGTCGCGGTCGTGGCTACGGCCCTCATCGCAATCGCCGGCCAAGCCAGCGCGGATGGGGCGGTGGCGGCGCTCAATTCCAACACGGGATCGGTCCTGGTCAATCAGAATGGCCGGTTCGTTCCGCTGAAGGCCGGAACCAGGCTCCACGCCGGTGACCGGCTGATGGCTTTGAACGGCGGCTCGTCCGACGTCATCTATCCCGACGGCTGCAAGGTCGCGGTGAACTCGGGATCGCTGATCCGGGTGTCGAACACCTCGCCCTGCCAAAGCGGCGCCGGCGCCAGGGCCCAGCTCGTCAGCCTCCAGGACAACGACAACGATCATCATGATGGCGCCGGCTACTTCGGCAGCAACGGCATATGGATAGCTCTCGCCGGAGGCGTCGCCATCGCCGTCATCGCGCTGATCGCCACGGAAAACAACGGTAACAACGGCAACGGCGTAAGCCCGTAGAGGTCGCGCCGAAGAAGCCAGCGACGCGGTGGGTTCGTGCCCGTTAGGGCCGCGTCGCTGTCCTCTGCCTTGCGCTTTGGGTCAATTCTGGCGCCGCAGCGGCGCTTCGCGACCTTCACCCTGGTCTTTCTTTGCATCGCGCTTGGCTTCGGCGGCGCGACCCACGGCGACGTCGTATCCAGCGCCGTGGTGCGGCTGACCGGCATCCCCCTTCTCGGCCTCGCCGTCTGGCGGATCGTGGCATCCCGTCAGCCCCCCCGCGCCCAGGCGGCCATCTGGCTGCTCTGCGGCGTCGTCGCCCTTCCCCTGCTTCAACTGATCCCGCTTCCGCCCGAGGTCTGGACCCGGCTGCCCGGCCGCGCCTTTCTGGTCGCCGACTATCGCTCCGCGGGCGTCGTTCTTCCCTGGCTGCCGACCAGCCTCGCGCCGCGCGAGACCGCCGACGTCCTCCTCTGGCTCATCCCTCCGGCGGCGATGTTCCTGGCGACCCTCACCCTCGAGGCCCGCGACCGGGCTCGGATGGCTCTGACCGTTCCACTGTTCGCGATGGCGGCGGTGGCCCTTGGAATGATGCAGATGGCCGGCGGCCCGGAGAGCCCGCTGCGCCTCTACACCGAGACGAACATCGACTCGGCGGTGGGCTTCTTCGCCAACCGCAACCATCAGGCCGCGCTGCTGGTCGCCGCCGCGGCGCTCGCGCCACTGTGGATCACCGCATTTCGCCAGACTGATCGGCAACTCGGACGCTTCGGGCTGTTCCTGGCGTTCGCCATCGAACTGGTCCTGATCGTCGGCCTCGGCGTCACCCAATCTCGCGCCGGCGTGCTCCTGGCCATCCCCGCCCTGGCGATCAGCGTGATCATTGTCTCCCGGGTCGGAAAAGGGGTGAGCGGTTCGGCCCTGGCGCTGTTGGCCGCGACCATCGTGGGGGCGGGCCTGGTGGGCGCGTTCGCCTTGAGCGGCCTGATGGAAAGGTTTCGGGAACCGCTCTCCAGCGACGCTCGTCTGCACGCGCTGCCGGCGATCGAGCGCGCGGCGCGAAGCTTTTCTCCGGTCGGCTCGGGGCTTGGATCGTTCGACCCGGTGTACCGGATGTTCGAACCCCCGGGCGCCCTCAGCGTGCTCTACCTCAACCACGCGCACAATGACGGGTTGGAGATCTGGCTGGAAGCCGGGGCGCTGGGTCTGTTGCTGATGGTCGCCTTCCTCTTGTGGTGGGGCTGGACGACCGTTCGCCTATGGCGCGGCCGGCGCGACAAGTACGGCGACGGTGTTCGAGCGACGGCGAGCCTGGTGATCGGCCTCCTGCTCGCCCACTCGACCGTGGACTACCCGCTGCGGACGGCGGCCCTGGCGACGCTTTTCGCCTTGGCCTGCGGCCTTCTCGCCGCGCCCGACGATCCGACGCGCCGGCCCGTGGTGGATCGGGAACGACGACGGGAGAGGCTCAAACGCCCGGATTCGCTCGCTTCCAGGCCTCGATTGGTGTAAGCAGGCCCGATCGAGCGGTCGTGGGGTCGTCAGTTCGTGGCGTCAGGCCAGCACTGGCGGCCGTCATCTTTCCGGTCGGCGAAGGGCTTGGTTTGCCAGGGTGCTGTCGTGATTGATCCTCCTTGCCATTTGTCGCGGGCATCGGCGAGGGCGGGGCGACCTGGAAATCCCGCGGCCGCGGAGGCGGGCGCCGATAGACCTGGACACGCGGAAGCGACGGAGATGGTATTGACTCGGCTTCGAAAAATTGTTGAAGGTGCCGCGCCGGAATTCGCCCGACCATCCGGGGTCCATTGGGCGTTCCGCGACGCAAAGCCGTGTTTCGGGGTCAGAGCCGGTTTGGCATACAGTAGGAGCGGAGCCCCCCGAATGATCGCAAAGACTTTGGCGGTGCTCGGCGCCGCCCTGATCCTCGCGCCCGGCGTCGTCTGCTATCCCGGCCACGCACGGGCCGCCTCTCGGGTGGTCGCCTCGGCGAGCCTTCCGCCGCCCAATTCCGCTACCACGATCCCGGAGGTGGAAGACGGCCGCGTCGAACCGTTCGACATCCTCTCGGTGTCGGTGCTGAATCTCGACGAAATGAGCCGCTCGGTGGAGGTCGGATCGTCCGGCATGATCACCCTGCCGGTGGCGGGCGACTTCAACGTCGCCGGCAAGACCACCAATGAAATCGCCGCCGACATCGCCGCGCGCCTCGCTCGCCACGACCTGCAGAACCCGCAGGTCACCGTGATGCTCCAGGATGCGTCTTCGGCCAATGTATCGCTCCGGGACACCGCGCGTCGGGGATTCACCGTCGAGGGGTCGGTGACGCAACCGGGGGTCTACGCCATCTACGGTCCGACGACTCTCCTGCAGGGCCTGGCCATGGCCCACGGAACCGATCAGTACGCCAATGAGAAGAAGGTCATGCTGTTCCGCCAGGTCGATGGCCGCAACCGACAGGCGCTCTACAATCTTTCCGACGTTCGCCAGGGCAAGGTCGAAGATCCGCGAATTTATCCGAAGGATCTGATTGTCGTCGGTTCGTCCAAGGGAAAGCATTTCGTTCGCGACGTGGCCCCTATTCTGCCGTTGCTCTACCTGTTCCCCAAACCATGAGTTCCGCCGGACAACGAGTGCTTCCGGGTCCGTCCCATTTTCAGCGGCCAGTCTGGCGCCAAGGTTAAATCGTGGATCAGAAAACAAATTCCGTCGTCGCGCTGTCCGGGCGCCCGCAGAGCGTGGCCACCGTCACCGACGAGCTGGACTGGCGCGAGGAGCCGGACACACGCCAGCAGATTCTGTTTCTATGGCGGGTGATCTCGAAATGGCGGTGGCTGATCCTGAGCGCCGTCATCGCTGGTATTCTGGTGGGCCTGATCGTGACGCTTCTGACGACGCCGATCTTCAGGGGAACGACGACCCTGCAGATCGAACGCGAGACGCCCAAGATCGTCAACGTCGAGGGACTGCAGCCTTCGGCGCTTGCCGATAGCGGCGAGTTTTTCGAGACCCAGTACGGGTTGCTGAAGAGCCGTTCACTGGCCGAGCGGGTGGTTCGGAGCCTCAATCTCGAGAAGGACCGCAAGTTCGCGCGCAAGGATTCCGTGGGCGATCAGCGGACCCCCATCGAGCGCGCGACCGACCGATTCATCAAGAAACTGAAAATCGCGCCGGTCAGGATGTCCAAGCTCGTCGATGTCAGCTTCGACAGCCCAAATCCAACCACCGCCGCTCAGGTGGCCAATTCCCTCGCCCAGGCGTTCATCCAGACCAACCTCGAACGCCGGTATGAATCGTCCTCCTACGCGCGGACGTTTCTCGAAGCCCGGCTTGCTCAGGTGCGGCAGAAGCTGGAGGATTCGGAAAGGCAGTTGGCGGCCTACGCGACCGCCCAGCAGATCATCAACATAAACAACGCCGGCGCGACCAAGACCGATCCCTCGGGGGGCAACACCCAGTCGCTCACCGCCGCCGACCTCGATTCGATGAACAAGGCCCTGGCCGACGCCGAACAGGCGCGGATTCTCGCCGAACAGAAATGGCGCCAGGCTCAATCGGCGCGCGGCCTCGGTCTGCCGGAACTGCAGCAGAGCCCGTCCATCCAGGCTTTGCGGACCCAGGAGGCAGGCCTCGAGGCGGACTATCAGAACAAGCTCAAGGTATTCAAACCCGAGCATTCGACCATGGTCCAGCTTCGCGCTCAGATCACCGAGATGGACGCTCAGATCGCCGGTGAATCACGTTCCATCAAAGAGGCTTTGCGCGCCCAGTATCAGACGGCCCTGAACAACGAGAACGCCCTCAAGGGCAAGGTGGCCAGCCTCAAGGTCAACTTTCTGGACCTTCAGAACCGGACCATTCGCTACAACATCATTCAGCGCGACGTCGATACGAGCAGAAGCTTCTATGAAGGTCTCCTGGAGCGGGAGAAAGAGGTCGCCGTCGCCGGGGTCGGCACCAACAACATCTCGATCATCGATCAAGCCAAGATCATGCACAAACCGGTCAAGCCCAAGGCGATCACCAACCTGGCCGTGGGGGCCGGATTGGGCCTGGTGCTGGGATTTGCGCTCGCCTTCGGGCTCGAACAGATGGATCAGTCGATCCGCAGTTCCGAGGATGTGGAGACCAGACTGGGAATTCCCATGCTGGGGGCCGTGCCCATCGTCAAGGATAACACCACCCCATTCGCCGCCATGTCGGATCCGAGGTCGGCGATCGCCGAAGCCTACAACTCGGCGAGGACCGCATTGCAGCTGTCCACCGCCGATGGCGTGCCATCGACCCTGTTCATCACCAGTCCGGGACCGGGAGAAGGCAAATCGACGACCGCCGCCGCCCTGGCCAAGAGCCTCGCGGCGCTTGGTCACCACGTTCTGCTGATCGATGCCGATTTGCGCAACCCGTCGCTTCACCGAACATTCGAGCGGCCAAATAATTCCGGCCTGAGCAACCTGCTGGCGGGCCTCTCCTCTCTCACCTCCGAGATTCAGGCCACCGACCTGAAGGGCCTGAGCTTGCTTCCAGCCGGCCCGAGCCCGCCCAATGCGGCCGAGCTGCTGGCCGGTCGTCGGCTGCGGACGATTCTCGCCGAGGTTTCCGCCCAGTTCGATCATATCGTGATGGATGGACCCCCGATCATGGGTCTGGCCGACGCGCCACTCCTGGCGAGTCTGGCGGGGGGCACGATTCTGGTCATTGAATCGGGGGAGACCGGAGGCAAGATGGCGAAGACCGCGCTCAAGAGGATCGACCGCGGGGGGGCCCACATCCTGGGGGCCCTGCTCACCAAGTTCGACTTCGGGAGCACATTCGGCGGCGACTACGCCTACAGCTACGGCTACGGCTACAAATACGGTTACGGCCACGGTCACGGCTACGGTTACGGCGGGGACGGCGCCCCTCCCGGCCGGTTGCGAATCATCAGCGAGAAAATCGGCACCCTTTTCCGGCGGTCCTGAGCCTTGGGGGGCGAGCCAGCCGAACCCCGGCGCCTGGGAGCCTCGGCTCGGCGCCCGCCGCCCTGGCCATTGGCGGCGGCGATCGTGCTGGCCGGCCTGTTGCTGGCGTGGGATGCGGCCACCACCGCCTTCGCCCACTTCCATGCCCGGTCCGATCCGGCCTTGGCCCTTCGACTGCGCCCGGACGACCCGGGAGCGCTGTCGTATCTCGCCGGCCAGATGCTGGTCGGACGGGGAAGGCCTCGGGACCTGAACGCGGCGGAAGCAACGGCGCGGCGGGTGCTGAGGATCGCGCCGCTGCAATCGGCAGCCCTGAGGGATCTCGGGCTGATCGCCGACGCCAGGGCGCGAAAGGCGCAGGCCGCCGCGATCATGGAACGCGCCGGGAGGCGCGGATTTCGCGACATTCCCACCCAATCGTGGCTGCTCCGCCACGCCCTCCTCGGACGCGATTTCGCGGTCGCCGCCCTGCGGCTGGACGCCATTCTCCGCGTGGACCCAGACCTCGACGACGGGCTGTTTCCCATTTTGCTGTCGATGGTCAACGATCCCGACGCCATCGACGCGGTGTCCCGTCGCCTCGCCACCGGCCCCAAATGGCGACCGGCCGCCCTGCTCTATCTGAGCGACCACGCGCGAAACCCCGACCAGGTCATCGGCCTCTATCAGAGGCTCGTGCGGCTCGGCCGACCGCCGACCGGCGAAGAGGCCAACGCGCTGATGACGCGGATGACCAGGGACGGCCGGTTCGACCAGGCGTATCTGCTCTGGGTCAGCTTTCTGCCGCAGCGCGCCCTGGGGAATCTCGGCGATCTCTACGACGGCAATTTCCAAGGTCTTCCGGGGTCGCCCCCGTTCAACTGGAGACTCGACGATACGCCCGGCAATACCGCGGAGATCGCCAATTCGGGGGAATCCGGCGACAAGGCGCTGCATGTCGAATATCCGGTCGCCAATGGCGCGTTGCTGGCGGTGCAGTTGCTCGTCCTGCCGCCGGGATCTTACCGGCTCACCGGCCGCTACATGGTGACCAGCCCACAGGCCGGGGCTCACCTGTCGTGGATCCTCAAATGCGCGGCCCCGCCGGCGGCCGATCTGGTGGAGGCTCGCCAGGCGGCCGACGTCACCAGGGCGTGGACCCCCTTCTCGGCGCCCTTCACCGTGCCCGCGGATTGCGACGGGCAATGGCTCAAACTGTTCGGCGGCGTGGGCGATGACTTCGGCGATCTGTCGGCCTGGTATGATCAACTCGCCATCCAGCGCGTGGCGTCTGGGGCGATCGTGTCCAAGGACCCATCGACCGTCGGCGCGAGGTGATGATGGTCGAGCCCGATCACCGCCCTCTTCGAGGCGCGTTCGGCCAACGATGGGCGTCGCCCCTTCCCGATGAGAGGTAACCCAGGTCTGGCCGCCGAGCCGAGGCCGGGGCATACAATCAGGTGATCTGATCGCGGCCGCGGGCCGCCGAAACTAAGAGCGGGCCTCGACAATGCGGGTGACGATGATCGGAACGGGCTATGTCGGCCTGGTCTCGGGGGCCTGCTTGGCCGACTTCGGCCACACGGTCACCTGCATCGACAATGACTCAGCCAAGATCGAGCGGCTCTGCCACGGCGTCATGCCGATCTACGAGCCGGGGCTCGAGGCGTTGGTCGAGCGCAACATGCGAGAGGGGCGCCTCGCCTTCGCCACCGATGGCGCGCCGGCGATCGCGCGGGCCGACGCGGTGTTCATCGCCGTGGGCACCCCTTCGCGGCGCGGCGACGGGCACGCCGACCTGACCTATGTTCACGCCGCGGCGCGGGAAATCGCCGGGTTGATCGATGGTTTCACGGTCGTGGTGACCAAGTCCACCGTGCCGGTGGGAACTGGCGATGAGATCGAGGCGATCCTCGCCGCCGCCCGGCCGCGGGCCGATTTCGCGGTGGTCTCCAATCCCGAGTTCCTGCGCGAAGGCTCGGCGATCGAGGATTTCAAGCGGCCGGACCGGGTGGTGGTCGGCCTCTCCGACGAACGGGCCCGGGCGGTGATGGTCGAACTCTACCGGCCGCTCAGCCTCAACGAGACGCCGATGCTGGTCACCGACCGGCGAACCTCGGAGCTGATCAAATACGCCGCCAACGCCTATCTGGCGATGAAGATCACTTACATCAACGAGGTCGCCGACCTCTGCGAGGCGCTGGGCGCCGATGTCCAGCAAGTGGCGCGGGGCATTGGTCTGGACAAGCGGATCGGGGCTAAGTTCCTGCACGCCGGACCCGGCTATGGCGGCTCGTGCTTTCCCAAGGACACCCTGGCCCTGATCCGCACGGCCGAGGAGGCCGGTGCGCCGATGCGGCTGGTGGAGACGGCGGCGGCGGTCAACGCGGCGCGCAAACGATCCCTGGCCGGACGGGTGGCGGCGGCGCTCGGCGGCGAGGTCGCCGGCAAGACCATCGCCGTGCTGGGTCTGACGTTCAAACCCAATACCGACGATATGCGCGAGGCCCCGGCCCTCGATCTCGTGCCCGCCCTGGCGGCCATGGGCGCCAGGGTCCAGGTGTTCGATCCCGAAGCCGGCGAGGCGCGACAGCTGCTGCCGGACGCGGTGTTCACGGAGGGTCCCTACGAGGCGGCGGCGGGGGCCGACGCGGTGGTCGTACTGACTGAATGGGATCAGTTCCGCGCCCTCGATCTCGACCGGATGAAGTCGCTGATGCGCGCACCCGTGTTGATCGATTTGCGGAACGTCTACCAGCCCCAGGAACTCCGGTCGCGCGGCTTCACCTACCTCAGCGTCGGCCGGCGCTGACCTCATCCGCGGCTGGCCCTCATCCGACCGCTGAAGTCCGTCCCGGGGATCGACATTTTCGCCGTCGGTGTCGCCGGCGGTCTGGAACACCGGGCCGTGCACCGGTTGTCCGTCCATCCATTCGACGCGATAAGGGCGTCGCGGCGCGCGCCGCGATTTGATCCTCCAGAGCGCGCATTCAGGGCTAACCATGAGAATCCTGGTCACCGGCACCGCCGGCTTCATCGGCTTCCACCTGGCTGGCCGCCTTCTGGCCGAAGACCACGAGATCGTGGGGGTGGACGGATTGACGCCCTATTACGATGTAAGTCTGAAGCGCGCCCGCCATGACATCCTGAAGAAGAGTCCGGCCTTCACCGAGGCGGTGCTGATGCTGGAGGACGATCAAGCGTTCGGATCGGCATGCGCGGAGTTCCGGCCCGAGGCGATCATTCACCTGGCCGCCCAGGCCGGTGTTCGCTACAGCCTGGAGGACCCCCGCGCCTATATCGACGCCAATCTGATCGGCACCTTCAACGTCATGGAAGCGGCCAGGAGCGGCGCCGTCCAGCATCTGATGCTCGCCTCGACCAGCTCGATCTATGGAGCGAACGAGACGATGCCGTTCATCGAGACCCAGCGCGCCGACGCACCGCTGACTCTCTATGCCGCCACCAAGAAGGCGACCGAGTTGATGACTCATTCCTACAGCCACCTGTGGAAGATCCCGACCACGGTATTCCGGTTTTTCACCGTCTATGGGCCGTGGGGACGTCCCGACATGGCGCTTTTCAAATTCGTCAAGGCGATCCTCGCTGGCCAACCCATCGACGTCTACAATCACGGCGACATGCTGCGCGATTTCACCTATGTGGACGACTTGGTGAAGGCGGTCGATCTGCTGTTGCACCGGCCGCCCGTGGAGGGACAGCCCTTCGAGGGCGACTCCCTCAGTCCCGTGGCGCCCTGGCGGGTGGTCAACATCGGCGCCGGCTCACCCTGTCGCCTGCTCGACTTCATCAGCGAAATCGAAAGGTGCCTGGGCCGATCCGCCGAGCGGAACTTCATGCCCAACCAGCCAGGCGACGTGCCAGCGACCTTCGCCGACGCGTCCCTGCTGGAGAGGCTGACCGGCTACCGGCCCGACACACCTCCGCGCGTCGGGGTGCAGGCGTTCTGCGATTGGTATCGGGAGTATTATCGCCGGTCCTGACGAAGGCGTCGCCGCGCGACAGTCATCTTCGCCAGCGCGGGGCGACATTTTCCTGGCTCTCGGCGTCGCCGCGCACGGTCAGCACTTCCACCGGACCGCCCGGAGACTCTTCGGCGAAGACGCCGATCGCGAGCACGCCGGTGAAATAGGCCCCGGTGTCGAGATTGGTCCGATGGGCGAGTAGCTCCGGCGCCGCGGCCTCGGTCTTCTCGCTCCATTCGGGGGTGTGACCGTGGACCACGTGGGCGCCGACTTTCTCAAGGCTCGCCTCCAGGAACCGATCCCGAATCCACAGGCAGACCGCCTCGTCCTGCCGATCGAGCGCCTTATCCGGATCCAGCCCGGCATGCACAAAGACCCGATCGCCGTCGCGCGCCGACACTGGCAGGCCGGCCATCCACTCAAGGTGTTCGCGCGGTATGATGGAGAAATCCGGTGTTCGCCGCCACGTCCAGCCGTACGACTTCATCGTTTCCAGGCCACCGTATTGTATCCACATCGATAATGATTTCGGGTCACCGCTCCCGATCGCATCGGCCATCATCGCTTCGTGGTTGCCTTTCAGACAGATCATTTCCAGGCGCCTGGCGCTGGCGATCAGGTATTCGACGACCCCCCGACTGTCGGGTCCACGATCCACGTAGTCACCGAGCATGATGATGCGAATTTGATGACCGGCGCCGTGCGCCTCGATGGCGTTGATCGCCTTCACCAGGAGATCAAGCCGGCCGTGAATGTCTCCGACGGCATAGGTCAGGCGTGTCATCACCTGGCGCGCGCGTGGCCGCGGTCGATGGGAAGATGGGGAGACGCTCGCCGATCCATTCCAGCCCTACCCCTACCCGCGCGTCGCCCCGACGCGCTGGGCGAGGGAGGCGCCCATGAAGCGGTCGAGGTCGCCGTCGAGGACGCCGGCGGTGTCGGAGGTTTCGACGTTCGTGCGCAAGTCCTTCACCATCTGATAGGGTTGCAGAACATACGAGCGAATCTGATGGCCCCAGCCGATGTCGGTCTTGGCGTCCTCGATCGCCGCCGCCGCCGCCTCGCGCTTCTGCAGTTCGACCTCGTAGAGGCGGGCGCGGAGCATCTTCCAGGCCTGGTCGCGGTTCTGGTGCTGCGAGCGCTGGTTCTGACAGGCCACGGCGATACCGGTGGGGATGTGGGTGAGGCGCACGGCGGAGTCGGTCTTGTTGACGTGCTGGCCGCCGGAGCCACTGGCCCGATAAGTGTCGGTGCGGACCTCGGCGGGATCGATCTCGATCTCGATCTTGTCATCAACCACGGGATAGACCCACACCGAGGCGAAGCTGGTGTGACGCCGGGCGCCGGCGTCGAACGGCGAAATCCGCACCAGGCGGTGGACGCCGGCCTCGGTCTTCAGCCAGCCGTAGGCGTTGAGGCCATCGACGCGAAGAGTGGCGGACTTGATGCCGGCCTGCTCGCCAGCGGTCTCCTCGATGATCTCGACGGCCATGCCGTGAGCCGTCGCCCAGCGGGTGTACATGCGCAGGAGCATGTTGGCCCAGTCGGCGGACTCGGTGCCGCCGGCCCCGGAATTGATCTCCAGGAACGCCTCGGCCGCGTCGGCTTCGCCGGACAGCAGGGCTTCAAGTTCGGCGCGACCGGCGAAAGCCTCGAGCGCCGCCAGCTGGGCGCCGGCGTCGTCGAGGGACGCTTCGTCGCCCTCGGCATCGGCGAGTTGCGCGAACTCCACGGTGTCGGCGAGTTCGCGCTCAAGCCGCCGGACGGCCTCGACCTTGCCAGCCAGGGCGGTCCGCTCGCGCATCAGCGCCTGGGCGCCGTCGGGATCATCCCACAACCTGGGATCCTCGACCCTGGCGTCGAGTTCGTCCAGGCGGCTCAGCGCGAGCGCCCAGTCAAAGACGCCTCCGCAGAAGGGCGAGCGACTTTTCGATCTCGGCTGCGGCCGCTTCGACATCCGCACGCATGTGTTCGATCCGTGGCTTTGGTTTCAGGGGGGACGGCGGCGACATAGCGCCCCGTCCGGATCAATACAATCCGCTGAGGTCGTCCGGCGTTTTAGGCGGCCGGCCAGCCTTGGGCGCGGCCGGCGGCGCGGGCGGCCGCCCGGGGGGCGGGGGACCCGGCGAGATCGGCGTGATCGCGAATGGAGAATCGCCCTTGGGGGCGGCGGCCGGCGGCGGCGGCGGCGGCCTCGGTTCAGTGCCGGGACGGAATGCCTCGCGGTTGGGTCCGACCATGGCGAACTTGGCGTTCGGCGGCGGCTTGAACTCCAGCGGCGGCAGGCCCTTGATCGCCTCCTGCATGAACTCGATGAAGATCGGCAGGGCGACCACCGCGCCGGTCTGGCCCTCGCCGAGGGACCGGTTGTCGTCGAAGCCGACGAAGACGCCGACCACGATCTGCGGCGAGAAGCCCATGAACCACGCGCTGCGGAAGTCGTTGGTGGTGCCGGTCTTGCCGCCGATCGGTCTGCCGAGCACCTTGGCTTGGGCGCCGGTGCCCCGGATAACCACGCCCTCCAGCATGGTGTCTATCTGATAGGCGGTGATCGGGTCGATGATCTGGGCGCCGGCGGGGGCGATCTGAGGCCCGTAGTCTCCCGTGAACGGCGCCGTGCAGGCGGGCGGACAGTCGCGCCCGTCGGCGCGGTAGATGGCCTTGCCCTCCCGGTTCTCCACCAGTTCGATGAGGTGCGGCGTGACCTTTCGCCCGCCGTTGACGAACGTCGAGTAGGCCCCCGTCATCCGGTAGGGCGTGGTCTCCCCCGCGCCGAGCGCCATGGCCAGGACCGGGTCGAGGTGGTCGGCGACGCCGAAGTTCCTGGCGGTGTCGGCGATCCTGCGCATGCCGACCTGCAGGGCGATGCGGACGGTCATGGTGTTCAGCGACAGCTCCAGGCCCCGGCGGAATACCAGCGGCCCGTGGAAGTCGTGTTCGTAGTTCTCCGGACTCCAGCTCTTGCCACCGAAGCCGGGCAAGGTGATCGGCGCGTCCATGACGATGCTGGCCGGGGTGAACAGGCCCGATTCCAGGGCCGTGGCGTAGACGAAGGGTTTGAATGAAGAACCCGGCTGTCGATAGGCCTGGGTGGAGCGATTGAAATTGGACAGCGAATAGCTGTAGCCGCCGACCATCGCCAGCACCCGGCCGGTGTTGGGCTCCATGGCGACGATGGCCCCGTTGACCTGCGGCACCTGGCGCAGCCTCAGGCCGCCATGCTCGGCCGGCTCGACGAAGATCAGGTCGCCGACGGTGAGCGGCTTGCGCGCGCGGGCCCAGGCGACATCGTCGGGCGCGATCTGGCCGACGGCGTCGTTCTCGGCGATCTGAGCCTTCACGCCTCCGCCGCCGGCCTCGATGACCAGGGCGGCGCGCCAGTTCCTGCGCTCCGAGGGCGGGGTCTTGGCCAGGGCCGCCTTCTGCCAGCCGGGGACATTTTCGACCCGGCCCCAGGCGCCGCGCCAGCCATGCCGGTGGTCGTAGGTCTCCAGCCCGTCCATCAGCGCGATCCGCGCCGCGGTCTGCAGCCTGGGATCGAGGGTGGTGCGCATATAGTAGCCGCCCTGGGTGAGGTCGGCGCCCACGCCCTTGAGATGGAGCGCCTGGCGGCGCGCCTCTTCGACGAAGTAGTCGGCGTCGTGGTACTTGGCGCGGGCCGGGGCGGACTGGACCTTGAGGTCCTCGGCCATGGCCGTCTTGGCGTCCGCCCGGGTGATCCAGCCCAGGCCGGCCATGTCGGTGAGGATCATGTTGCGGCGGCGGATCGCGGCCGCCTTCTGCCGGATCGGGTGGTAGTTGTCGGGACCCTTGGGCAGCGCCGCCAGATAGGCGCACTCGGCCAGAGAGAGGTCGGAGATCGACTTGCCGAAGTAGTTGTAGGCCGCCGCGCCGACGCCGTAGGAGCGGTAGCCCAGCCAGATCTCGTTGAGATAGAGTTCGAGAATCTGCGGCTTGGTGAGCGTCTGCTCCAGTCGCGTGGCGAGCAGGGCCTCCTTGAGCTTTCGGCCGACGGAAACCTGGTTGGTCAAAAGCACATTCTTGGCCACCTGCTGGGTGATGGTCGAGCCGCCCTCGGGCCGGCGGCCCTGGAGGATGTTGAACACATCCTTGATCATCGCCCGCGACATGCCGCCCATATCGACGCCGCCGTGGTGGAAGAAGTTGTGATCCTCCGCCGCCAGGAAGGCGTAGGTGAGCCGCGGCGGAATCTGGTCGTAGGGCACATAGATGCGCCGGACCTTGGAGAACTCGCCGATCAGGGTGCCGTCCCAGGCATAGACGCGGGTGGCCGTGGGCGGCCGGTAGTCGGCCAGATCCGAGGCGTCCGGCATTTCATGGAAGAGCACAGCGGCATAGACGGCCGCCGCCACGCCGGCCACGGCGACGGCGGAAAAGATGGCGACCCCCGCCATGCCGATCCAACGACCAAAAGGATGCAAGACTAAAGGAGCCTCCGGGGGGGCGCCCTCACCCGCCGGCCGAACCTCTAGCCGCGTTCCGCCCCGGCGCCAACGCTCTCACTCCGCTCAGGCGCAGGATCGCTCGAAGAAGCGTCTCCTAGCGCGCCGCCAGCCGCGACTGAGCGGTGAAATAGGCGTCGATGGCGCCGGCGACGGCGTCCATGAGTTTGCCGCGCGACACCGGGTCGGCGAGTCGGGCGGCGTCGTCGGGACTGGATATGAAGCCCATTTCCAGGAGTACGGCGGGAACGTCGGGCGCCAGCAGGACGAAATAGCCCGCGTCGCGGTGGGTCCGCGGCAACAGATCGATCCGATCCCCAAGCCGGTCGATCATGAGTTGAGCGAAGATCGCCGACCGGTTGCGAGTCGAGCGCTGAGTCAGATCGAGTAGAATCTGCCCGACGGCGGGATCGGCCCGCGCGCCGGTGCGATTGAACCATTCATTGCGGCCCAGCACCTGGGTGACCCGCTCCTCGCCGTGGTCCGAGACGGTATAGACGCTGGCCCCGTGCGTGCTCGGGTCGGCGCCGGCGGAATCGGCATGCAGGGAGATGAACAGATCGGCCCCCGCGCGCCGGGCGATCTGGACCCGGGACTCCAGGGGCACATAGACGTCCGCGGCGCGGGTCATGACCACCCGGTAGTGGCCGCCGCGCTCCAACCTGGCCTTGAGCGCCCTGGCGGCGGCAAGGGTCAGGTCCTTCTCCGCCGTCGCGCCGCTCTGGGCGCCTGGATCGTGGCCGCCGTGACCGGCGTCGATGACCACCACCTTGCGGACATGCGCCCTCGGTCGCGCCGACGCGTCGGCGACCTCGACGGGAGCGGTCGCGGCGGGAGGCGGGGAGACCCCGGCGGCCGGATCGATGTCGATCACATAGCGATAGTGCGAGATTCCGTCGGCCGGCGGCAGAAGAAAGCGTCGGCGGATCCGGCTGTTCGACGCCAGTTCGAGGGTGAGGCGCGCGCCACCATCGCGCGCCGCCACGGTCCAGGCATTGACCAGCCCGAGACCCCGGCCGTGCAGCGAAGCGGCCAACGCCACTCCCGGCAGGCCGATGACGATCCGGCCGACGCCGCCCCCTCCAGAAACGCGGGCCGAAACGGCGCGGTCGAGATCGACGACGATGCGGGTTTCGCTCCGGTTACCGCCCACGCGCACCGCCGAAACGTCGGCCCCGACGCCCTGGGCCTCGGCGACCGCGACCGCGACCGCGCAGCCGGCGATCAGAGCCGCGGCCAGCGCCAGCCGCGCCCATCCCGATCTCGAAATCCTCGCCCAACCGGCGCTCATGATCAGCCCCGCCGACCCCGTTTCCTGCCAAGACAGCCTTACAGTATCCACTCGCCGGCGTAGAGAAATGGTTAAGCAGATGTTTCCTCTCGCCGCGCTTTCCTTTCCGCGCGGGTTCCTCTAGGCTTCATGCGCGCATCCGTCGTCTTCGGACTTCAGCGGTCCCGCGCGACCTTTTCGAGCGTCAGGTCAAACGCCCCGCAACGGGTGTCGACGCGCCATCCGATCCGCGCCCCGACCTTTGTGGGAAGGCGCGTGGCTACTGGAACAAACCATGGGCAGCGCCGCCGACGCCCTGATGCCGATCCCGACCGCCGCCGCCCATCGCGACGCCGCGGCCGGAGGCGTCATTTCGGCCCGCGCCCGCAGCTGGCGCCCGGACTTCAGGTCCGTCGAGCGCCCCGGAGATCATAGACATGTCGAAGAAGATGCTCATCGACGCGGCCCACGCGGAAGAGACGCGGGTCGTGGTCCTGGATGGCTCCCGGGTTGAGGAATTCGATTTTGAAAGCCGCGCGCGCAAACAGCTTCGCGGCAACATCTACCTCGCCAAGGTCACTCGCGTAGAGCCGAGCCTCCAGGCGGCCTTCGTCGAGTACGGCGGCAATCGCCACGGCTTCCTGGCCTTCAACGAAATTCATCCCGACTACTACCAGATTCCGCACGCCGACCGCGAAGCCCTGCTGCGCGAGGCGGCCGAGGAGGAAGAGGCGCACGCCGCCGCTCCGCCCCCCGCGCCCGCGCTCGACGAGGACGGCGAGATCCTGAGCGACAGCCCTGGAGGCGAGAGTCTCGGCGGCGACGACGATGACGAGATCGACGAGGAGGTCGCTCGCCATCGCCGGCGGCTGATGCGCCGCTACAAGATCCAGGAGGTGATCAAGCGCCGTCAGATCATGCTGGTGCAGGTGGTCAAGGAGGAACGCGGCAACAAAGGCGCGGCGCTCACCACCTATCTTTCCCTTGCCGGGCGCTACTGCGTGCTGATGCCCAACACCGACAGGGGCGGTGGGATCAGCCGTAAGATCACCGCCGTCACCGACCGCAAGCGCCTGCGGGCCATCGTCGGCGACCTGGACGTGCCACAAGGCATGGGTCTGATCGTCCGCACCGCCGGCGCCAAGCGCACCAAGGCGGAGATCAAGCGCGACTACGAATACCTGTCGCGGGCCTGGGAGAAGATCCGCGACACCACCCTCGATTCCATCGCTCCGGCGTTGATCTACGAGGAAGAGGATCTGGTGAAGCGGGCGATCCGCGACCTCTATGACAAGGACCTGGAGGGAATCTGGGTCGAGGGCGAAGCGGGATTTCGGGAAGCGCGGGATTTCATGCGCATGCTGATGCCTTCGCAGGCCAAGAAGATACAACCCTACCGCGGCGCCGTGCCGCTGTTCGTCGAGCACAAGATCGAGGACCATCTGGCCCAGATCTATTCGCCCACCGTGCCGTTGAAATCGGGCGGCTATCTGGTGATCAACCAGACCGAGGCTCTGGTGGCGGTCGATGTGAACTCGGGCCGGGCGACCCGCGAGCGCAATATCGAGGCGACCGCGCTGAAGACCAACATGGAGGCGGCCGAGGAGACGGCCCGGCAACTGCGGCTGCGCGACCTCGCGGGTCTCATCGTCATCGACTTCATCGACATGGACGAGGCCAAGAACAATCGCGCCGTCGAGAAGAAGCTCAAGGACTGCCTCAAGGACGACCGGGCGCGGATTCAGATGGGCCGCATTTCGTCCTTCGGCCTGATGGAGATCAGCCGTCAGCGCCGGCGTACCGGCATCCTGGAGGGCACGACCTACGTTTGCCCGCACTGTGGCGGCGCCGGTCGGGTGCGGTCGGTGGAATCGAGTTCGCTGGCGGCGTTGAGAGCGGTGGAGATGGAGGCGCTCAAGGGCGGCGGCGAGATCATCGTCCGCGTTCCCAGGGACGTCAGCCTCTACATCCTCAACCACAAGCGCGAATATCTGACTCGAATCCTCGCCAGCCACGGCCTGTTCGTCAGCGTGGTCATCGACGAGGCGCTGGCTCACGCCGACCATGAGATCGATCGCATATCCAGCGTTCCGCGGGAAAGCGTGCCGGGCTGGGAAGGCCCGCGCGCGTTGGCCTTGCCGGACGAGGACCTAGATGCGGACGAGGCGTTCGACGATGATGAGGACGAGGACGACATCGTCGAGGAAGACCAGGAGGAGAACGAGGGCGGCATCGATCCGCGGCGCGTTGTCGCGGAGCGGTCGGTCGCGGCGCGTTCGGAGCGCGGGGAAGAAGCCAAGGCCCCGACCGGCGAGGATGGCGCCCGGCGACGCGGTCGGCGCCGGCGCCGGGGCAGGCGTGGCGAGGAGCCCAGGCCGGCCGCGCCACAAACTCCCCCCGAAGCGGCGCCCCGCGCCGAGCCGGCCGAGGCCGACGCGGAAGGCGGTCGCAACCGCCGGCGTCGCGGGCGACGCGGCGGCCGACGGGTGCGCGAGGACGCCCGCCCGGGCGACGCCTACGCCTGGTCATGGCCGGCGCGGCTGAGCGGAGACGACCCCTACGAGTGGCGCGGACCCGTGGAGCCGTCCAATATCGATGACACCGGCGAAGCGAAGGCGCTTCCCGTGGCCGCCGCCCCCGAGAGCGGGACCGAAGAAGCCGGCGCGCCAATCGATGACTCGCCGATTTCGCCGGCGTCCCTCGAGGACGTCTGGGTCGAGCTGCCGACGGAGCCGGCGCCTCCGGTCAAGGCGCGGCGTTCTCGGCGCGGCGGCGCGCGATCGCCGGCGCGTGATCGGGTCACGCCGCCCGATGAGCCGGGCGCTGGGGCGACGCCCGAGCCGGAACTCCCGGCCGGGCCGGAGCCCGAACCCGCGCCACCCCCGCTCACGGTGATCAACCCACCCGCGCCGGTGGCCGCCGCTCCCCCGGCGCCCATGCCCGATCCGGCGGACGTCTCCGCGCCGCCCGCCGCTCCGCGCAGGGGGTGGTGGCGCCGGGGGGCGTGAGGCGCTAGAGGTGAGCGCGCGAGGGCCGCGGCATGGCGGGGGCGATCGGGAGACGGCGCCGTGAGCGTTTACCCGTTGAAGTTGGTCCGCGCCGCCATCGGCGGCCTGGCCGTGGCCGGGCTCCTCGCCTGGCCGGTCGCGCCAGCGTTCGCGCAGTCCGATCCGGGTGTCTCGATCATCCGCGACACCGAGATCGAGGCCATCCTGCACGAGGACGCCGATCCGATTTTCATCGCCGCGGGATTGAATCCGAAGTCGGTCCAGATTCACCTCATCGGCGACAAGGAGCTCAATGCCTTCTCGGCCGGGGGGGAGCAGCTGTTTCTCAACACCGGCCTGATTCTGGAAACCAAGAGCCCCAATGAGCTGATCGGCGTCATCGCCCACGAGACCGGGCATATCGCCGGCGGCCACCTGGCTCGGTCGGGGGCCATGGGTCATGCCGCCCTGGCGCCGCTGATCCTGGGCATTGGCCTCGGCATACTGGCGGCGGCTGCGGGCGCCCCGGACGCAGCCGCCGGCCTGGTCTATTCTTCCGGCTATTTCTCCGAACTCTCCATGCTCGGCTACACCCGCGAGCAGGAGTCCCGGGCCGATCAGGCCGCCGTCACCTACCTGGAGAGGGCCGGCGAATCCGGCCAGGGGCTGGTCGATTTCTTCAACAACTACCGTTACCAGGAGGTGTTCGACGACGAGAAGAAATATCCCTTCTTCCGCGACCACCCGCTCACCGACGATCGCATCGAAGCCCTGACCGCCCGGGTCAAGCAACAGCCGCACCTGGGGGTCGTCGATTCTCCCGAGGCCATCGCCCGGCACGCCCTGATGAAGGCCAAGCTGGAGGCCTTCCTCGACGGACCGGGCCAGACGTTCATCGACTATCCGGAGAGCGACACCTCGTTCGCCGCGCGCTACGCCCGCGCCATCGCCACCTACAAAGAGACCGAAACCGATCGGGCGCTGAAGATGATCGACGCCCTGATCGCCGAGCAACCCGACAACCCCTATCTCTGGGAGCTGAAGGGTCAGGTCCAGTTCGAGGCCGGCCGGCCGAAGGACGCCGAGCCGGCTTTCCGCAAGGCGGTGGGGCTGAAACCCGATGCCCCGCTGCTCCAGATCTATCTGGGCCAGATCCTGATCGCTCTGGATGATCCCATACGACTGGACGAGGCGATCAGCCACATCCGTCGGGCGATGGTCCAGGAGATCGACAATCCCGAGGGTTGGCGGCTGTTGTCGGAGGCCTACGACACCAAGGGCGAGGCCGGCATGGCGCGGCTGGCCACGGCCGAGCAGAACTTCTATCTCGGCCAGACCCACGACGCGCGGGTGTTCGCCATGCGCGCCCGTGAACTCCTCAAGAAAGACAGTCCCGAATGGCGCCGCGCCACCGATATCGTGCTGACTTCGAAGCCCTCGAAGGACGACCTCAAGAGGGTCGGCGCGGAAGGGTGAAACTCGCCCTCGCCGCCTTGCTCGCCTGCGCCGTGACTCTGGGCGCCTGCCACGCCGCCCAGCCGGATGACAAGGCGTTCGGCGAGCGGGTCCGCGCCTATCTGCTCGCCCACCCCGAGGTCATCCAGGAAGCAGTCGACAGGCTGCAGGCCAAGGCGACCGCCGACGAAGAGGCCGCCCAGCGCCAGGCCAAGGCCGATCTGCCTCGGTTTCGCCAGGCGATCGAGCGCGATCCGCGTGACTTCGCGGCCAATCCGGCCGGCAAGATCACGGTCACCGAATTCTACGACTATCGCTGCCCCCACTGCATCAACGCCGCGCCCAAGGTCGTGGCCCTGATCCGCGCCAATCCGGATATCCGGTTCGTGTTCAAGGAGATGCCGATCTTCGGTCCGACCTCCGAACACGCCGCCAGGGCCGCGCTGGCGGTGAAGAAGAGTGGCGGCGACTACGTCGGGGCCTACGAGGCGCTGATGGCCGCGCGCCCTCTCGATATCGAGACGATCGATCGGATCGCCCGCGCCAAGGGCGCGGCGGCGGCCGACCTGAAGACCGTGCCCGCCGTCGATCTCCAGCTCGGCCAGACGTCCGACCTGTTCAACAAGCTCAACCTTGGGGGCACCCCCGCCTTCATCGTCGGCGATGAGATAGTCTATGGCGAAGACATGGAAGCGCTGGCGACCGCGATCGCCAAGGCGAGAGCGGGCGGATAAGGAGGATTCTCAGATCAACCCCGCCATCGGCGAGGAGGGCGCGGCGTAGAGGCGCCGGGGCATGCGGCCGGCGAGGAAGGCTTCGCGACCGGCGATGACGGCGTGCTTCATCGCCCGGGCCATGCGGACGGGATCCCGGGCTTCGGCGATGGCGGTGTTCATCAACACCCCGTCGCAGCCCAGTTCCATGGCCACGGCGGCGTCCGAGGCCGTGCCGACACCGGCATCGACGAGAACCGGGGCCGCGGCCTGTTCGACGATGAGGTGAATATTGACGCGATTCTGCAGGCCAAGGCCGGAGCCGATCGGCGCGCCCAGGGGCATGATGGCCGCGGCCCCGGCATCCTCGAGCTTGCGGGCATAGACCGGGTCGTCGGTGCAATAGACCATGACGTCGAACCCGTCGGCGACCAGCAGCTTCAGGGCGCGCAGGGTCTCTTCCATGTCTGGATAGAGCGTCTTGGTGTCCGACAGCACCTCCAGCTTGACCAGCGTGCCGCCCCCCGCCTCGCGAGCCAGGCGGAGGGTGCGAACCGCGTCTTCGCCGGTAAAGCACCCGGCGGTGTTAGGCATGTAGATGAAGCGATCAGGCTTGAAGTAATCGACCAGCATCGGTTTGCTGGGGTCGGAGAGATTGACGCGCCGCACGGCCACGGTGACGATCTCCGCCCCGGCCGCCTCCGCCGCGGCGGCGTTGAGGGCGTAATCCTGCATCCTGCCAGTGCCGACGATCAGGCGCGAGCGCAGGGTTCGCCCCGCCACGGTCCAGGTATCTTCGGCATGAACGGCGCCGTCCATCATCCGCCTCCAATGAAATGCACGATCTCGATGCGGTCGCCCTCGGCCAGGGCCGTGGCCGCAAGGATCGAGCGCGGCACGATGCGGAGGTTTTGTTCGACGGCGACCTTGCGCGCGTCGAGGCCCAGGTGGGCGATGAGCGCGGCCAGGTTGTTTACCTCGCCGAAGGCGCGTTCCTCGCCGTTCACCGTCAGTCGCACGCCACCACTCCTTACGCCGGCGGGTTGTGACCCCGGGCGGCGGACGATACAAGGCGCCCCACACGACCGGCGAGGCGGAATGTCGAAACCGATCTGGGTGCTGAACGGCCCGAACCTCAATCTGCTCGGCGTCCGGGAACCCGAAATCTACGGCCACGCCACGCTCGACGACGTGCGCGTCCTGTGCGACGCGCGGGCGGCCGCGCACGGCCGGACGGTGATCTTCCGTCAGACCAACCATGAGGGGCAGCTCATCGACTGGATCCAGGAAGCACGGGAGCAGGCTTGCGCCGTGGTGATCAATCCGGCCGGCCTCGGCCACACCTCGGTCGCCCTTCTCGATGCTCTCAAGACCCTGGGGACGCCGATCGTGGAATGTCACCTGTCGAATCCGGCCGCGCGTGAGTCTTTCCGCCGCCGCAGCCATGTCTCCCTGGCGGCTACCGGCGTCGTATCGGGCTTCGGCCCGGCGAGTTATGAGCTGGCGATCGAGGCCGCCTGCCGCCTGGCCGCGGCCTGAATCGAAAGCAGCGAGGCGAAAGCGGCATGTTCACCAATCCCACCAATCACACCGATCCGGCCGAAGCGTTCGACGCGCGCCTGGTGCGCGAACTCGCCGGCATCCTCAATGAAACCGGGCTGACGGAAATCGAAGTCGAGCGCGGCGACATCAAGGTCCGCGTCGCCAAGGCGCCGGCCGCGTCCGGCCCCACGGTCTTCGCCGCCGCGCCGCCGCAGGCCGCCGCCGCGCCGACCGTCGGACAAGGCGGTCCTCCCGCCGGCGAAGCGGAGCCAGCCGGCGAGGTGGTGAAATCCCCGATGGTCGGCACGGTCTATCTGCAGGCTCAACCGGGCGCCGCGCCCTTTGCCAAGGTCGGCGACCGGGTGCAGGCGGGAGATACCCTCCTGCTCGTCGAGGCGATGAAGACCATGAACCCGATCACCGCCCCCAGGGCCGGCCGGATCGTGGAATTCATCGTCGCCGATGGTCAGCCGGTGGAATTCGGCGAGCCGCTGATCGTGCTCGAGTAGAGCGCCCTCGTGTTCGACAAGATCCTGATCGCCAATCGCGGCGAGATCGCCCTTCGGGTGCATCGGGCCTGCAAGGAGATGGGCATCTCCACCGTCGCCGTTCATTCGGAGGCCGACACCAGCGCCATGCACGTGCGGTTGGCCGACGAGAGCGTGTGCATCGGCCCGGCCCCGGCGGCCAAGAGCTATCTCAATGTCCCCTCGATCATCTCCGCCTGTGAGATCACCGGCGCCCAGGCGATCCACCCCGGCTATGGCTTCCTCTCCGAGAACGCCCGCTTCGCCGAGATCGTGGCCGCGCACGGATACACCTTCATCGGACCCAAGCCGGAACACATCCGGGTCATGGGCGACAAGATCGCCGCCAAGTCGGCGGTCAAGGCGGCCGGGATTCCGGTGGTGCCGGGCTCCGAAGGGGAACTCGCCGACGAGGCGGCGGCCCTGGCGGCCGCCGACGCCATCGGCTTTCCCGTGCTCATCAAGGCGGCGGCCGGCGGCGGCGGGCGGGGGATGAAGGTCGCCCGGATGCGTGACGAGGTCGCCGAGGCGTTCGCCACCGCGCGCGGCGAGGCCAAGGCCGCTTTCGGCGACGACACCGTCTACATGGAGCGCTACCTCTCCACGCCCCGTCACATCGAGATCCAGGTGATCGCCGACGCCTTCGGCGCGGTCTGTCACCTGGGCGAGCGCGACTGCTCGCTCCAGCGACGCCATCAGAAGATGATGGAGGAGGCTCCCTCCCCCGCCATCGACGCCGCCACCCGGGCCGCGATCGGCAAGGTCGTGGTCGATGCGGTGAAGGCGATCGGCTATCTCGGGGTCGGCACCATCGAGTTCCTGTATGAGAACGGCGAGTTCTTCTTCATCGAGATGAACACCCGCCTGCAGGTCGAACACCCGGTCACCGAGGCGATCACCGGCATCGATCTGGTCCGCGAACAGATCCGCATCGCCGCCGGGCTGCCACTATCGTTCACCCAGGACGAGGTGGTGTTCGAGGGACATGCCATCGAATGCCGGGTCAATGCCGAAAATCCCCGCACCTTCGTGCCTTCACCCGGACTGGTGACCGATTTCCACGCTCCCGGCGGCCTGGGGGTGCGGCTGGATTCGGCCCTCTACGCCGGCTACTCGATCCCGCCCTACTACGACAGCCTGGCCGGAAAGCTGATCGTCCATGGCCGCGACAGAACCGAGTGCATCGCCAGGCTCAGGCGATCCCTCGGCGAGATGGTGGTCGGCGGCGTCGAGACCACCATCCCCCTGTTCCAGGATCTGTTGGCCGAGCCGGACGTCCTCGAAGGGCGCTACGACATCCATTGGCTCGAACGTTGGATCGCGGCCCAGGGGTAGGTGGCGCCCCTCCCTCCCCTTTATGGGGAGGGTGGCGCGAAGCGCCGGGTGGGGCTGTGTGGTGACGCCATCGACGGCGGAGATGATCGATACGGCCCCACCCTGACCGCTTCGCGGTCTGTCCCTCCCCATGAAGGGGAGGGAGGAAGGAGACTTCGGCTTCTTGAACTCCCTCAGCGCCGACGATCTGATCGAATGCTATCGGCGCGGCTTGTTTCCGATGGCCGATACGCGAGGCGACGCGCGGGTGTTCCTGGTCGAGCCGGCGCGGCGCGGGGTGATGCCGCTGGCCGGGTTCCATGTCTCGCGGCGGCTGGCGCGGACCGTGCGGTCCGATCGGTTCCAGGTCAGCGTCGATGTCGCCTTCGAAGCGGTGATCGAAGCCTGCGCGGCCCCGGGCGCCGGCCGGCTGGAGACGTGGATAAACGGTCCGATCCAGGGACTGTGCGGCGAACTCTTCGATCGAGGCCTGGCCCACAGTGTCGAGGCCTGGCGCGATGGCGACCTTGTGGGCGGCCTATACGGCGTGGCGCTCGGCGCCGCCTTCTTCGGGGAGAGCATGTTTTCCCGTCGGCGCGACGCCAGCAAGGTCGCCCTGACCCATCTCGTGGCCCGGCTCTCGGCCGGCGGCTTCACGCTGCTGGACACGCAGTTCCTCACCGATCATCTCGCCCGGCTCGGCGCGGTGGAAATCTCCCGCGGCGACTATGGGCGCCGATTGAAGGCCGCGCTCGCGGCCCCGGCGAATTTCGCGGCGCTGGATCCTCACGCCACCGGCGAGGTGGCGCTGCAGGCGATCAGCCAGGCGTCATAGACCGGGTGTTCGAAAGGATGCAGGCCCGGGGCCGTGGCGAACATCCAGCCCTTGTAGATCAGTTTTGGTTCCGGCGGCGCCTGGCCGGGCAACGTGGGGGCCTGCGACTCGATCACCATATAGGCCGAGGCCCTGGGCTGGGGATCGTCCGGGCCGGCCGTTTCGCAGGCCTTCACCGTGAAGATCAGGGTTTTGTAGCGGACCCGGCGCCCCACCGGGGCCGCGAAACGGAGAGTTTCGGCGGTAACCTTGTCGAGCGCCTGGACGATAGCGGCGGGACTGCGCACCGGCCTGGGCGGTTCGGGAGGCTTCTCCGGCGCGGCCGGCGCCTTCCGAGCCAGCGGCTTGGGTGGAGCGGGCGGCGGCGTCTCGGCCTCCGGTTCGGCCGGCGGGGGGGCCGCCTCGTCCGGCGAAGAAGGCGGTGGAAACGGCGGGGGCGGCGGGGTGTCGGGCGGCGCGGGACTTTCGGTCGCGGGCGGAGAGGTTTCGTCCGGGGTCGGCTGGGCTCGGGCCAGGGTGGTCACCGCGATGGCGATCATCGCCACCGTCGCCAGCCCCCTCACGGCCCCTCCCCATCGGGTTTCCAGGCGGCATAGTCGCCAGAAGCGCCGGCGCGTTCGCCGCCGCGGGCGATCGAGCCCTTCGGCCGCCAGGCGAAGATGGTGCCGGTGAGATTGGGCACATGGTCCTTCTCCCAGGCACGCCGGAGCAGCGGCGCCCGCGTGGGCGGCTCTTCGAACGTGTGGCGAAGCCATCCATGCCAGTCGGGGGACACCTTCGAGGCCTCGGCATAGCCGTTGTAGATGACGAAACGCCGGTTGCGGCCGTCGTAGTCGCGCTTGGGATCGGTGGTCTCGAAGTAGCGGTTGCCGGTCTCGTCCTCGCCGACGAACACGCTTCCCTTGGCGATCTGATGGCGGGCGCCGATCGTGGCCCCGGTCCACCAAGTGAAGATCGATCGCAGCAGGCCCATGAGGCAAAGGCTTATAGGGCCGCCGATCGGGTGGGTCCAGCATTGGCGGGGCCAAGCCGAAACCGTCTCTCACCAACTATATCTTGTGGATGCCATGCGCGCCGACCGCGACATCTATTGCAGCGCGCGCCCTGGAAGCCTAGCTTTCGCCCTCTCTGGCCGCGTGGGAGCCCTGATGCGCTTCGAACCTCGATCGAGTCTCGGCCCGGCCCGGCCCGAGTGCGAACCCAGGTGGATCGAGCGGGCCAACACCCTCAGCGAAGTCATCGCGCCGAGAGCCTGGACGTCGGCGACGGTCGAGGCGTGGCTCGCCTGGGCCGATGACCTTCCCACCGACTATCCTCCCGGGCCGTCCGCCGACAGGCTCACCGCCGAGACACCGTTCGATCCCCTGCTCGGCGAAGGGCTCGACCGCTACGCCCGGCGCCTGGCCGCCTGGGGCTGGACGCTGGGATATTTCGACGACGCCGCCAGCGCGACCGCCTTCGGCGACGAGCTGTTCGCTCTGCTTGCCGGCGGGCTGCTGTCGCCGGGACCTTCGCTTCGACTGGGCGCGCGCGTCAATCCGCTCGCCGACGACCCCGCCCTCGCGCCGCCGATGGCGATCACGGACATAGCCTCGCCCGCTTTCGCGGCGGCGAGCGGATCGATGCGGGCACGCAACGCGGCGCGCGATCGCCTCGCCATGGTCGCCGACGCGGTCATGCGCTGCCAGGGCGATGAAGCGGCCTGCGCCGATCCAATGGCCAACCAGGCGCTCGCACGGGCGGCGCGGGCCGCGCGGTCGGCCGGCGCCAGTGACGGCGAGATCGCCGACGCCATCGCGCTGGGACGGACCGGCGAAGACATCGCGCTTCTCGAACCGCTGAACGCGCCGCTCATCGTCCTGGCCGCTCGCGACAGCGTCTCGGCGCGAGAAGGGCCGGCGCGGCGGGCCGCGCACCTGGGCTGGCGCGGTGGGGCGTTGACCGTAGCCTTCAAGGCGGCCGACGTGGTCGCCCTCGAGCGCGGCCGGATCGCGCCGCGCGCGGCGGTCAATGTCCTCGCCCTCGGCGACGGGGAGGATTTCGCCGCCGCCGTGCGCGTCGCGGTCGTCGCCCTGGATATCGAGATCTCCGCCAACTTCCATGAGGGCGCGGTCGCCGCCTATCGCCGCCGCGACCACCGCCCGCTGGCGCTCATCCTCGCCGGTGTCGGCGAACGTCTCGTGGCGGAAGGCCTGGCGTTCGATTCCGAGCCGGGCCGGACCCGCGCAACGGCCGTCTTCCGCCTGGCCGCGGACGCGGCCAGAGCCGCCTCGGCTGAACTGGCGGAGGCGCTCGGCCCATATGCCGCCGCCGACGAACCGGCGCGACCGCCGGCGCGCAACGCCCAGTTGACCGCGGCGATCGACGATCCTGAGATGGCTTTGCGCCTGGGCGGTCTGTCTCTTGGACCCGCGCCCTGGCCTGGTCCCGTCGGCCTGGCGGAGGCCGCCGATGGCGAAATCATCCCGACCTTGAGCGCGGCCGCTCTCGATGGGCTGGTGCGCCTGGGCCTGGATGTCGATCAGGCCCGCGTCGAAGCACTCGGTCGCCGAACGCTGGAGGACGCGCCGACGGTCGATCATCCGGCGCTGTCGGCCAAGGGTTTCACCGAACACGAGATCGCCGCCGCCGAGCGCGCCATCGCATCGGGCGCCGGAAGCCTCCGGTCGGCCTTCGCGCCGGCGGTGATCGGGGCGGGCTTTGTCCGCGATGTCCTGGGCGCGCCGGAAAGCGGCCTCGCCGACCCCGACTTCGACACCCTGGCTTTCGCCGGCTTCACCGGCGATGAGATCGAAACCGCCCAGACCTTCGCGCTCGGATCGGGCCGCATCGGCCGCCCGGTCTTCGCCGGCGCCGGCGAGATGCCGCTCCAGGCGCGGCTGGACATGATCCTGGCCGTCGAACCCCACCTCTGCGCTCCCGCCACGGCGCCGTTGAAGCTTGGTTTCGCGGCCTCGCCGCGGGAGGCGGCTTCGCTGCAGGCGCGAGCGGCGGCCGCCGGCGTCCGGGGGCTGCGGATCGAGCGCGCGGGACCAGGCGCCGCCTTCGCCCTCGAACTGCCGCCCGCCGCCGAGGATAGACCCCGCGCGCCCGAACCGGGGCCGGAAAGGATCGTCGAGCGCCTCGTCGAGGTCGAGCCGAGCCGCCGCAAGCTGCCCGATCGCCGCAAGGGATACATCCAGAAAGCCACCGTCGGCGGCCACAAGGTCTATCTGCACACCGGCGAATACGACGACGGGGAACTGGGCGAGATCTTCATCGACATGCACAAGGAAGGCGCCGCCTTCCGTTCGCTGATGAACAACTTCGCCATCGCCATCTCGATCGGCCTGCAATACGGCGTGCCGCTGGATGAGTTCGTCGATGCCTTCGTGTTCACCCGCTTCGAGCCGGCGGGACCGGTCACCGGCAACGATTCGATCCGCTCGGCGACCTCGATCCTCGACTACACGTTCCGCGAACTGGGGGTTTCCTATCTCGCGCGGCGCGATCTCGCCAACCTCGGGGCCGAAGCCCTGAACGCCGATGGCCTGGGCGCGGGAGAGGCCGATCGCACCGGGGCCGCGGCTGGGCCGGCCGCGCCCCAGCCGGCCTCGCGCTTCATCTCCAAGGGCTTCTCGCGCGGATCGGCGCCAGACAATCTTGTCTTCCTGCCCTTCGCGCCACGCGGCGGCGGCGGCGATGGCGCTTCGGCGCGGGCAGCCGCGCAGATCTGTCCGTCCTGCGGCGAGGTTTCCCTCTCGCCCCGAGGCCAGCGGATGGTCTGCGAAGCCTGCGGCGCCGGGGCCGGCGCCGACCGTGTCGGCGACTCCTGAAGGTCGAAGCGCGAATGGCGCGAAGGTTGCTCTGACCGGGGGCGATACGATCCCGCTGGTCAGGAGGCCCGTGCCGAAATGAAACCCTTCGCCCTCGTCGCCACCCTGGCGCTCGTTTTCGGCGCCAGTCACGCCGGCGCCCAGAACGCCGGCCAGATCGGCCATGCCCGCGACGGCGCCAGCTGTCCGCGCTGCAACCTGTTCCAGGCCGATTTCGGCAATCTGGAGATGAAGGGTCGCGACTTCGCCGGCGCCCGCCTGCGCCAGGCCGATCTCTCCGCCTCTATCATGAACCACACCAATTTCGCCGGCGGCGACCTGCGCGACGTCAACGCCTATGGCGCGGTGTTCTCCAGCGCCAATTTTGCCGGCGCCAACCTCACCAACGCCTCCTTCGTCGGAACCTATCTGCAGGGCGCCAACTTCCGCGGCGCCCGGCTCACCGGCGCCAACTTCTCCGGCGCCGAGATGGATCACGCCGTCGGCCTCACGCCCGGCCAGCTCTCGCAAGCCTGCGGCGATCAGGCCACCACCCTGCCGCCCGGACTGCGCCTGAGGTCGTGCCAGTAGTCAGATCTGATCTTCGAGCGTCACCGCGACCGTTCGCGACCGGCCGGCGTTGTCCACCGTCAGCCTGACCACGGTTCCCGGCTTGCCGTCCCGCAGCCGCTGGCGCAGGTCGCTGAGCGGGATCGAGCCGGCCGGCGCGCCATCGACGGCGGTGATCACCTCGCCGGTCTTCAGGCCGGCGCCGGCGGCTGGACCGCCGGCGGTGAGATCGACCACCGTGAAGCCCTTGGCCGACGCGTTGATCCACATTCCCGAGCGGTCGAAGACGTCCGTGTCCGGGACGGGCGTGGGGCGGCGCTTGAGATAGATGACCTGGTGGCCGTAGTCGAAGGTGACCACGAAGCGCTTGAGCAGGCCCGAACCGACATTGCCCTGATAGCTGGGGTCGGAGAACGCGCCCTTGGACTGCCGGGAGAAGCTGGCGACGAGATCGCCGATCCTCACCGGCCCCAGGGTCAGCTCCGATCCCCGGGTGACATAGGAAAGCGAGCGGCCGCCGACGCCCCAGCCATCCACCGCGACGACGCCCTTGGGATGGCTGGCGACCAGGCCATGCGCATCGACAAAAGGCTTGGTCAGGCTCAGCTCCGCGCGCGAGCCGGTGTCGATGTCGAAGACGCCGGGGATGCCCTCGAAGGTCCCCTTCACCTGCGGCAGGTGGCTGTAGAAGACGAACGGGACGGGGGTTCCGGCATCCTTTGGATCGAACCGGGCCGGATCGATGAAGGTGAGTGTCTTCGCGCCATAGTCGATCCGGGTGACGAACCGGCGGAACACCTCGAAGCCGATCATGCCCTGTTCGTCGAAGCCCTCGATCGGCCCTTCCTCGAACGGCAGCACGGTGATCGACTGGCCGCTCAGAACGAGGTCGCCGATCCTGAAATCCACCCCGCGCGCGAAGCTGGTATCGACCACGTTGTCGCCGACTCCGGTTCCGGGCGCGGCGCCTTCGGAGCGGACGGACAACGCCTTGGCGGTCGGCGGCGTGAGGATGTCGTGACCGCCGGTGTCGAAGATGAACCTGAACGGCCCTTTGCCGTTCACCGACACCTTGGCGTAGACGTGGTTGTTGAGCAGTTCGAAAGGCACGGTCGTCCGGCCGGATGCATTGTCGATGTGGGCGTCGGCGGCTTTCCAGGCCGGCGGCGCGTAGGCGCTGGCCGGCCGGGCGGCGACGAAGCGGACGCTGGTCAGGGTCTGGGTCTGGCGATACTGGACACCCGTGCCGTCGTCGGTGACCTGTTTGCCGGCGATGAGGACGCCGTCCTCCGGCCGATAGTCGCTGAAGAAGGTGGTAATGGTCTGGAATCCCTGCGGCTCGACCGTGCGGGCCAGAAGGTGGCTCCTGGCGTCGAACCATGCCTCGAAGGCCTTGCCGCCCTTCGGGGTGATCGAGAGCACGTCGTAGCTCCCGCCGTCCTCGGCCCTGATCCCCAGGGAGGCGATGTTCGCCCCGCCGCGACCCCGCGCCCACCACAGATTGGCGTCGCGCCAGGCCTCGTTGACCGCCAGCTGACGGGTGTCGCCGCCCGCCTGCGGGGTCACGGCGCCGGAGAGATCACGCATCCAGGCCTGGCGGCCGTCGAAGCCGTTGGCGCCGGTGGTCGGTCCGATCGCGAAGCTGTCCACGAATTCTCCGGAGCGCGGATCGAAGATCGACTCCACCGTCCCCGTCATCCCCTGACCGGCGTAGGCGTATCTGACCTCCGCCGCCGCCTTGCCCGCCCAGGCCGCACCACCCGAGGCCGCGCGGTTGGCGTCCAGGATCGAGGCGGGGGAGTCCTCGGCGCGGGCGGCGCCGGCGGCGAGCAACGAGGTGATCGTGAGAAGGGCGGTGAAGCGCATGGGTTGGCTCCCGTCATGGCCGTGCATGTCGCCGTCCGCCTTATCAGCCGACCGCGCCGGCGCCAGTTAAGGTTGGGCAATGTGGGCCGCCATTACCGCGATTTAAGTGGCGCGGCGGGCCGCTTGGCCGCACGAAGGGATCACGCGACGCGAGAAGAAGGAGCAGCGAGCCTTGTCCGTTTCGACCCTTCTCTCGCGCGCCACCCTGGCCTTCGCCGTCGCGTGCCTGGCGGCGGTCGCGCTGGCCGGCAGTGCGTCGGCGCGGGAGGATGAACGCGACGTGCCGCGGCTGGTGTCGTTCGGCGGGGCCTGCGCCAACTGCGCGCTTTCCGGGCGCAAGCTGGTCGGGGCGCGGTTCTTGGGGGCGAATTTTTCCGGCGCCCGGCTGGTTGGATCGGACCTGCGGGGGGCCTCATTCGTCGGCTCGACCTTCGCCGGGGCGGATCTGACCCGCGCCGATCTGCGCGGCGCCTCGATGACCGGGGCCAACTTCATGCTGGCCAATTTCACCGACGCGTCGATGGCGGGCCTGGAGGCGCACGCGGCGCGGTTCATGCACGCCAACCTGACCCGCGCCGACCTGCAATCCACCGAGATGCCCGGCGCCGACCTCACCTACGTCGATGGCCGGGGCGCGAAATTCGCCCACGCGGAGATGGCCGGGGCCAATCTCGCCGGCGGCCGCTTCGACCGCGCCTCCTTCGTGGACGCCGAAATGACCGGCGCCAACCTGACGGGGAGCGGATTTTCCGGGGCGGATTTCAAGGGCGCCGAACTGACCGGCGCAACCCTGACCGGGGCGGATCTCGCCGAGGCGCGCAACCTGACCCAGGCCGAACTTGAGGGCGCGTGCGCCGACGGCGCGACGAGGCTGCCCGCCGGGCTCAGCGTCCGGCGCTGCCGGGGGGTCCCGCCGCGTCCGCCATCGCCGCCGAAACCGCCTGCGCCGCCCGCGCCGCCGGCCCGCTGACTACTTCGCCAGAGGCGCCAGGCGGATGTGGAGTTCGTCGAGCTGCGCCTGGCGGACCTCGGAGGGCGCGTTCATCATCAGGTCCTGGCCCTGCTGGTTGAGCGGGAAGGCGATGACCTCGCGGATATTCTCGGCCCCGGCGAGCAGCATGACGATCCGGTCGATGCCCGGCGCCAGGCCCCCGTGCGGCGGGGCGCCGTAGCGGAAGGCGTTCAGCATGCCGCCGAATTGCGCTTCGACCTCCTCGGCCGAATAGCCGGCGATCTCGAACGCGCGGATCATCACCTCGGGACGATGGTTGCGGATGGCGCCGGAGCACAGCTCCACGCCGTTGCAGACGATGTCGTACTGGTGGGCGAGGATCTCCAGCGGATCGCTGGTGGTGGAAAGCGCCGCCATCTCACCCTGGGGCATGGAGAAGGGGTTGTGGGAGAAGTCGATCTTCTTCTCTTCCTCCCGCCATTCGTACATCGGAAAATCGACGATCCAGCAGAAGTCGAAGCGGTTCTCGTCGATCAGTTTCAGCTCGCTTGCGACGCGAATGCGGGCGAGGCCGGCGAAGCGGTGAAAGGTCCTGGGATCGCCGCCGGCGAAGAAGGCCGCGTCGCCGACCTTCAGACCGAGCTGGGCGCGGATCGCCTCGGTGCGCTCCTCGCCGAGGTTGCGGGCGATCGGTCCGGCCGCCTCGCCCTCGCGCCAGAAGATGTAGCCCAGGCCCGGCTGGCCCTCGCCCTGCGCCCAGGCGTTCATCCGATCGCAGAAGGCGCGCGAGCCGCCGCCGGGGGCCGGAATCGCCCAGATGGCGCCCGTCGGCGCCTCGAGCATGCGGGCGAAGAGGCCGAAGCCGCCGCCGCGGAAATGCTCGGAGACGTCGGCCATCACGAGGGGGTTGCGCAGATCGGGCTTGTCGGTGCCGTATTTGGCGATCGATTCACGGAAGGGGATGCGCGGAAAGGGGTAGGCCGTCACCGCCCTGCCCTCGCCGAACTGGCTGAACACACCGTGGAGAACCGGCTCGATAGCGGCGAACACCTCCTCCTGGGTGACGAAGCTCATCTCGACATCGAGCTGGTAGAATTCCCCCGGCGAACGGTCGGCCCGGGCGTCCTCGTCGCGGAAGCAGGGGGCGATCTGGAAGTAACGGTCGAAGCCGGCGACCATCAGCAGCTGCTTGAACTGCTGTGGCGCCTGGGGAAGGGCGTAGAACTTCCCCGGATGGGTGCGCGATGGGACCAGGAAATCGCGGGCGCCCTCGGGGCTGGAGGCGGTGAGGATCGGGGTCTGGAACTCGACGAAACCCTGGTCGATCATCCGCCGACGGATGGAATCGATCACCGCCGCGCGCAGCACGATGTTGCGGTGCAGGGTGGCGCGACGCAGGTCGAGATAGCGATGCTTGAGGCGGATGTCCTCGGGATAGTCCGGCTCGCCGAACACCGGCAGGGGCAGTTCGGCCGCTTCGGAGAGGACGGCCACGGCGGTGACGCGCACCTCGATCCCGCCGGTCGGCAGGCCCGGGTTGACCGTGTCCGGCGAGCGGGCGACGACCTCGCCATCGACGCGGACGACGCTTTCGGCGCGCAGGCGCTCGAGATCGGCGAAGCCGGGCGATCCGGGATGGGCGACCAACTGGGTGAGGCCGTAATGATCGCGCAGATCGACGAACAGCAGGCCGCCGTGATCGCGCTTGCGGTGAATCCAGCCCGACAGGCGGACAGTCGCCCCCGCGTCGGCGAGCCGAAGGGCGCCGCAGTCGTGAGTGCGATAGGGATGCATCGTGAGGTCTCGAGGGGCCGGTTTTGGAAGGCGCGGAAGGGCGCATGGCCCTCCCTCCCTGTCAAGGCGCGCGCGGGGTTTGCGACTCGCGGCGATCCGCGCCATATTGGCCGTCCCTGTTCAACAGCTGAAAGGAGGTGGTCCAGTGTCTCATTGTCTCCAACCGCGGTCGCAAGCGACCTGGAGCCTTAAGATCGAGGTTCACGCCTGACGGCGCATCGACGCTAGAAGGTTAGAGGTCGCGGCCATCCGGATCCTCATCCGAGGCCGCCGCGGTCACGACGATGGGAGGGCCGCCCCGGTCTCGGGGCGGCCCTTCGATTTTCGCCCTACCCGCCGACCAGTTCGCGGCCGATCAGGAAGCGGCGGATTTCGTTGGTGCCGGCCCCGATGTCGTAGAGCTTGGCGTCGCGCAGATAGCGCTCGACGGGGTATTCCTTGAGGTAGCCGGCGCCGCCGAGGGCCTGGATCGCTTCCAGCGAGGTGCGCACCGCGTTCTCCGAGGCGAAGAGGATGGCGCCGGCGGCGTCGGAGCGGACGCCGCGCCCCGCGTCGCAGGCCCGCGCGACCGCGTAGACGTAGGCGCGGGCCGAATTGAGGGCCACGTACATGTCGGCGATCTTGCCCTGCATCAGCTGGAACGTCCCGATCGGCCGGCCGAACTGTCTGCGCTCGCGGACGTAGGGAAGAACGACGTCGAGGCAGGCCTGCATGATCCCCAGCGGCCCGCCGGCGAGCACCGTGCGCTCGTAGTCGAGGCCGCTCATCAGCACCCCGGCCCCGCCGCCCGTGGGACCCAGTACGTTGTCCTCGGGCACCTCGCAGTCCTCGAACACCAGTTCGCCGGTGTCGGAACCGCGCATGCCGGTCTTGTCGAGCTTCTGGGCGCAGCGGTAGCCGGCAAAGTCCTTTTCGATCAGGAAGGCGGTGACGCCGCGGCTCATCGCCGCCGGATCGGTCTTGGCGTAGACCACCAGCACGTCGGCGTGGGGCGCGTTGGTGATCCAGAACTTGGTTCCATTGAGCACGTAGCGATCGCCGCGCCGGTCGGCCCGCAGCCGCATGGAGATGACGTCCGATCCGGCCCCCGCCTCGCTCATCGCCAGGGCGCCGACGTGTTCGCCGCTGATCAGGGCCGGCAGGTAGCGGCGCTTCTGCTCGTCGCTGGCCCAGCGGCGGATCTGATTGACGCAGAGGTTGGAGTGGGCGCCGTAGGACAGCCCCACCGAGGCCGAGGCGCGGGAGACCTCCTCCATCGCCACCACATGCTCGAGGTAGCCCAGGCCCAGGCCGCCGAAATCCTCCTCGACGGTGATCCCGTGCAGGCCGAGCGCGCCCATTTGCGGCCACAGCTGGCGGGGAAAGTCATTGCTGATGTCGATCGCCGCGGCCAGCGGCGCGATGCGGTCGGCGGCGAACCGGCGGGTGGTCTCGCGGATGGCGTCGGCGGTCTCGCCGAGGCCGAAATCCATCATCGTCCGGTGGTTGGAACTCATGGCCGCGATGACCTAGCACGGCTCCCGTGAGCGGGCGAGCGGGCGGCTTCAGTCGGGCGCGCCGGCGTCCCTTTCCGGCAGCCGGGCGAGAAGCGCATAGGCGGCGACGGCGAAGCAGACGATGCCGAGGCCGCCGAGGCCCCAGCCGAGCAGCGCGCCGAAGCCGGGGGTCTTGAAGCCCCACAGCACCGCGGCAAGGAACAGGACGACGCCGACAATTCCCAAGGCCACGAGCGAGGAGGTCGCCGGCGGTGATCGGCGGACGTTGGACTGCCAGGCGATCGAGGGGGCCGGCGCGGCCGCCGGGATCGCCGGGCGGGGCGAGGGCTTGGCGACTGGCGCGGGTTCAGGGGCCGGCGCGGCGACAGGCGGCGGCGCGGGCGGTTGCCGCGGAAACGGCGCCTGGCCGGCGGCGGGGTCCGCCTCGCCATCGGGAAAGATCGCCTCCAGGCGCGCGGCGACGGCGGCGGCGGCCGTCTCGCTGGCGGTGGGGGACACCGGACGCGCCGGCGGCGTGGGGGGAGCGGGCGGGACTTCCAGGTCGGCCACCGCCCGATCGCCATCGAGCCTCGCCCGCACGGCCGTCGGCGTCTGGCTGGGCATCACCGAGCCGGTGTCGTAGTCGAGCTTCGGCGGCAGCATGGGGGTCGGCGCGGCCGGCCAGGCGCCGGCGGGGGTCAGGAACAGGGTCTTCTCGCAGGCGCGGCGGCGGACCAGGGCGTCGATGACGATGCGCTCGCCCTCGAAATCGGCCCGGCGCCAGAGTTCCATGGCCAGGGCCGCCTCCAGCATGCGGCCTTCGTTGAGCCGGCGCAGGGTGGCCGAGCGGCGGAAATTCTCGATCCCGATGTTGAAGGCGAACGACACCAGGGCGTCGAACTGGTTCTGATTGAGCGGCGCGTAGGTCCGCTCGTTGACCGCGTGGGCGACGGCGATCAGGTCGTACTGGAGCAGGGCCTCGGCGTCGGCGACATCGACCCTGGCGCCTTCGCGGGCGGTGAGGGTGTGGCCGTAGCCGATCGTCCAGCGGCCGTCGTCCAGCCGCGCGGCGGTGGCGCGATAGCCTTCGAACCGGGTGATCAGGGCGATCGCCGCGCCGGAAATCTGATGCCGTGCTTTCATCGGCCCTCTTGCTTCGAAATGGGACACAGGCGGATCGCGCCCGCCCCGGTTCCGCAAGAACAAGGCCTGGAAAGCGGAATGATGGCGCCGCGCCGCATCACCGGTTCGATGTCATGGTGCGGTCGAGAAGACTCGAACTTCCACGGGTTGCCCCACAGCGACCTCAACGCTGCGCGTCTACCAATTCCGCCACGACCGCTTAAGACGTGAGGCGCGGGGGGTAGCAAATGCCCCCGGCCTTGGGAAGGGCGGAGCCGAAGAAGCGAGCCGATGTCGTTCAGACGCTCCGACGACGCCGCCGCCGGCTGGGCGGTTTCCGCCGCGCCCGTCGGCTACCCGCAAGCGGTGGCGGCGATGGAGGCGCGGGCGGCGGCGATCGCCGAGGGCCGGGAGGGCGAACTGGTCTGGCTGCTGGAGCATCCGCCGCTCTATACCGCCGGCGTCTCGGCCAGATCCGAGGACCTGCTGATCCCCGATCTGCTGCCGGTGTTCGCCTCGGGGCGGGGGGGGAAATACACCTACCATGGCCCCGGACAGCGGGTCGCCTATGTGATGCTCGACCTCAAGGCGCGCGGTCGCGACGCGCGAGCGTTCGTGCGGGCGCTGGAGACCTGGATCGTCGGGACTCTGGCGGCCCTGGGGGTCCAGGGCCAGGCGCGGCCCGGCCGCGTCGGCGTGTGGGTCGATCGGCCGGCGCCGGGCGGCGAGCCGGCCGAGGCGAAGATCGCCGCCATCGGCGTGCGCCTGCGCCGATGGGTGAGCTTTCACGGCGTCAGCCTCAACGTCGCGCCGGATCTCGCCCACTTCGCCGGCATCGTGCCCTGCGGCCTGGCCGGCTTCGGCGTCACCAGCCTGGCCGATCTGGGCCTGGCGACGACCATGGCGCAGGCCGACGGCGCGCTGCGAGCCGCCTTCGAACGGACCTTCGGCCCGACGGCGGACGAGATCGCCCCCTCTTTGGGGGCGGGGCTATCGCATATTCCGTTCTTCATCCTCCCCCGTTCTTGACGGGGGAGGGGGACCCCGAAGGGGTGGAGGGGGCGGCGGCCACCGGGTCCGACCCCGAAACACTAGACATGACAATACCATCGCCGAAGGATCGCGCTCCGTCCCTCGCCCCCTCCCCCGCTTCGCGGGGGAGGATTGACGCCTTGGAAGCGGCCGTCGGTTGTTTCGGGCGGGGGGCCATGTTTACTAGGCTCCGGCCCGTTTCGCGGGGCCCGCTCGAAGCGAAGCCAAACCCCTTAGTTCATGCGCCTGATCGACCGCTACCTCTTCGGCCAGCTGCTGGGTCCGACGCTGCTGGCCACGGCGGCGCTGTCGGCGGTGGCGGTGCTCAGCCAGAGTCTTTCGGCCCTCGATATCCTCGTCGATCAGCGCCAGACGGCGTTGATCTTCGCCAAGATCACTCTGCTGGCCATGCCGCAGCTGATCGTGATGATCCTGCCGGTGGCGATTCTGGTGGCGGCGCTGGTGGCGCTCAACCGCCTGCACACCGAGCAGGAGATCGTGATCTGCTTTACCGGCGGCATGAGCCGCTGGCGGGTGATCTCGCCCGCCATCCGCCTGTCGATCCTGGCGGCGCTGGCGAGCCTGGTCCTGACCCTGTGGATCCAGCCGCTGTGCTTTCGCGAACTGCGCGCGACGCTCGAGGCGGTCAGGGCCGATCTCGCCGCCACCCTGGTCAAGCCGGGTCACTTCACCCACCCGGCCCCGGGACTGACGGTTTACGCCAGATCGGTGGATGACGACGGGGTGTTTCACAACCTGTTCGTGGACGTGGACAACGGCCGGGGCCGCGACACCACCATCACCGCCCGCGAGGGCCGTCTGGTCAAGCGCGGCGGCGATCCGGTGCTGATCATGCATCACGGCGCCAATCAGGAGTTCTCCCCCACCGGCGTGCTGAATTTCCTCTCCTTCGACGAATACGCCTTCGATCTCAAGTCGCTGATGTCCCTGGACCGGAGCGTCCGCTACAAGCTCTCGGATCGCTATCTGCACGAACTCGTCTTCCCCGACACCCGACTGGACTGGGAGCGGCGCAATCTGCGCAAGCTGACCGCCGAGGCTCACTCCCGCCTGGCCGCCCCGCTCTATGACATCGCCTTCATGGCCATCGCCCTGGCGGCGGTGGTCGGCGGCGCCTTCAGCCGGCAAGGCTACGGCGGCCGGATCGCCGCCGCGGCGGGCGCCGCGGTGGTGGTGCGGACCCTGGGCTTCGGCGTGCAGGCGGCGGCGGCCTCGAACCCGGCCTTCAACCCGCCGCAGTACCTGGTTCCCCTGGCCGCCATGGCGGTCGCCGCCCTGATGGTGTTCGGCCGCCCGGTGCGCCGCCCCGCCTTCGGCCGCGGCGGATCACCGGGCCCGGCGTGAGCATGATCCTGGACCGGATGCAGGCCTATGTGCTCGGGCGCACCCTGATCGGCCTGGCCGCGGCCCTCACCGTGGTCGGCTCGGTGGTGATCCTGATCGATTTCGTCGAACTCTCCCGCACCGTCGGCGGAAGGGTGGATCTGGGGTTCTTCACCCTGCTCGGCCTGACCCTGCTGAAGTCGCCGGCGGTGATCCTGATCCTCGCCCCGTTCGTCTTCCTGTTCGGGTGCATGGGGGCGTTCGTGTCGATGAACCGGCGAAGCGAGCTGGTGGCCATGCGCGCCGCCGGCGTCGCGGCCTGGCGATTCATCTTCCCGGCCGCCGCCGCCGCCTTCTTCATCGGACTGGCGGCGGTGATCGCGCTCAACCCGGCGGCGTGCTTCCTCACCGGGCGCTTCGAGGATCTGCGCGCCGCGCTCACCGACGCCAACGGCGGCGACGGCGCCCGCCAGGTCTGGCTGCGCCAGGGCGACGACCGCAACCAGATCGTCATCCACGCCAGGTCCCACGACACCGTCGGCGAGACCGTGCGCCTGCGCGGCGTCTCCCTGTTCATCCAGAGCGTCAACGCCGCCGGCGAGGTCGATTTTTCCCGGCGCATCGAGGCGGCCGAAGCGCGGCTGATGCCCGGGTTCTGGCGCCTCAGCGAAGCGCGCGAAGCCCTGCCCGGGGCCGGTTCGGTGCGCTCCGAGGAACTGGCCATCCCCTCCGCCCTCGACCGCCGCACGGCGATGGAAACCTTCGCCTCGCCCGGCGCCGTCGCCTTCTGGCGTCTGCCGAGGACCGTCCACGAGGCGGAACTGGCCGGCTTTTCGGCCGCCGGCTATCGGCTTCAGCTCGACCAGCTCCTGGCCGTGCCACTGATGTTCTGCGCCATGGCGGTGCTGGCGGCGGCGTTCTCGCTGCGCCTGACCCGCCTGGGCGGTCTGGTCGGCCTGGCGGTGGTCGGCGTGGCCGCCGGCTTCGCGATCTTCTTCTTCAATCAGTTTTGCGGCGCCCTCGGGGCCACGGAGGTGATACCGCCGTTCCTGGCCGCGTCCGCGCCGCCACTGTTGGCGCTTTTGTCGGGCGTCACCTTGCTTTGCTATACCGAAGACGGCTGACTGGCGGTCGCGAGGCGCGCGGGGTTTGAACTTTGAGAGGGCAAGGATGCGCTTGGCGTTGACGATCGGCCCGCGCCAGAGAAGCGGAACGATGGCCGCCGCGGCGCTGATCGCGGCCTGCTGGCTGATCGGAACCGGCCCGGCCGGCGCCCAGACCATGCCCAACATCTCCACGCCGCCGCACCGGCCGGCGCCGCCGCCGCCCGACGACGGGCTGGCCGGCGGCGGCTTCTATCTCGAAGCCGACCAGCTGAACTCCGACCAGGCCAACCACCATGTCACCGCCAAGGGCTCGGTCCAGGCCCGCTACCAGGGCCGGGTGCTGCGCACCGACCAGCTCAACTACGATTCGGCCACCGGCGTGGTCGTCGCGCGCGGCCATGTCGAGATTCTCAACGCCGACGGCACGGCTCAGTTCGCCGACGCCATGACTCTCGACAAGGACATGAGCCAGGGCGTCGCCCTGGGATTTTCCACCCGCCTCGACGGCGTCAAGGCGCCGGCGGCCAGGGCCGAGCCGACCGGTCCGGGCGCGGTGGGAATCCGCTCGCCCAGTCCCGACCTCGAGCCCAGCGGCATCAAGATCGCCGCCGCCAGCGCCGTGCGCCAGAGCGACGAGGTCACCGTGCTCGACAACGTGGTGTTCACGCCGTGCCGGGTGTGCGCCCAGAACGGCCAGGACAAGCCGACCTGGTCGATCCGGGCCAGGCAGGTGATCGAGGACAAGAAGCGCCGGACGCTCAAGTTCAAGCACGCGGTCATCCAGGTCAAGGGCGTGGGCATCCTCTATCTGCCGGCCTTCATCACCGCCGACCCGACGGCGCAACGCAAATCCGGATTTCTGCTGCCACTGGCGTCGATCTCCGGGACCCGCGGGTTCTCGTACGAGCAGCCCTACTACCAGGTGATCTCGTCGTCGCAGGACATCACCCTCTCTCCGCAGATCAACAGCAAGGTCAATCCCTTCATCAACATCGACTGGCGGCGGCGCTTCTATTCCGGCGTTGTCGACGTGAGAGCCGGCTATACCTACGAATACGACTTCGACTCCTCGGGCGCCAATGTTCCCGGCAGTGCGATCACCTCGCGCAGCTATATCCTCGCCGCCGGCCTGTTCAATCCCAGCCCGAACTGGCAATGGGGATTCACCGCCGAACGCACCTCCGACCCGCTGCTGTTCCAGAAATACTCGGTTCCGGACGTCTATGAAGACCGCGGCCTCTACGCGGCCGACGATCAGCGGCTGATCTCGCAGCTCTATGCGGTGAGGCAGGACCAGTCGTCCTACCTGTCGGTGGCGGCGATCAGCATCCAGGGCTTGCGGCCGACCGACAGCGATCGCTCCATACCCCTCATCGCGCCGCTCGTCGAAGGGCGGTGGGAAGCACCTTTCGACATCCTCGGGGGCCGGCTGCGGATCGATGGCAGCGCCGTGATCCTCACCCAGCAGGTGTCCTTCGCCGACCCCGCGCTGCCCGGCGTCGATAGCCGCCGGGCGACCCTGGGGATCGACTGGCGGCGCACCTTCACCCTCGCCGACGGCCTGCGCCTGTCACCCTTCCTCCTGGGCCGCGGCGACGTCTATGGCCTGGGCGACCTGCTGGGTCCCGGACCCACCACGGCGACGGTGGCCAGGGGGCTGGGGACGCTGGGCATGGACATCAGCTATCCGCTGATCAAACAGGTCGGGAGCGCCACCTGGATCCTCGAACCCCTGGCCCAGATCGATCTTTCGCCGAACGCCAGGCAGGATCCGCGCATTCCCAACGAGGACAGCATCGATTGGGAACTGGACGAGACCAACCTCTTCGCCGCCAACAGCTCCCCCGGCTTCGACCTCTACGAAAGCGGCGCGAGGCTCAATGTCGGCGGCCGGGCGACGCTGACCCTGGACGACGGACGCGGCGGCAGCTTTCTCGTCGGCCGCAGCCTTTCCACCCGCGACGACCCGGCGATTCCGGTTCGCACCGGCCTGGAGACGGCGCTCTCGGACTATGTCGTCGCCGCCGAAGCCACGCCGATCGAGGGCCTGCGCCTGTTCTCCCGCTGGCGGCTGGATTCCTCAAGCTTCAAGGTCAACTACCTGGAGGCCGGCGCCGACTTCAACTACGAGCGCCTGGCCGGATACGTGCGGTATTACCAGGAGGCGCAATCGCCCTCTGGGGTTCCGATCCGCGACCTCGACGTCAGGGGCGAGGTCTACGCCACCAAGCACTGGGGGATGACGGCGAACCTGATCCGCGACGTCTTGGCGCAGTCCTGGCGTCGCGAGGAGCTGGGCATCGTCTATCGCGACGACTGCATCAAGGCCGAGGTGGTGTTTCGGCGCGACGACACCATCGATCGCACTCTGGGTCCGACCAGTTCCGTGGTCTTCCGCCTAATGCTCGCCACATTCGGCAATTCAGGCTACAGGCGCTGAAACCCGTCGCCCGCCGCCCCCGACGAGGGGAAAGCGCGGGCCGCCGACATATGAGGATCGATACACCGACAATGCGTTCGACTGGTAAATTCGCCGCCGCGCGCGCGGGCGGCGCGGCTTTGTGCGTCATGGTCCTGGCCGCCGGCGGCGCGGCCCCGGCCCAGGTTCCGATTACCTCCGGTTCGCCGCCGGCCCCCGCCGAGGCCGCTCCCGGACCCCCGGCGGACGCCGCCGGGGCCGTTCCGGCGCCGGCCGGTTCGGCGCCCGCCGCCCAGCCCCTTTCCGAAGGCGTGGTGGCGACCGTCAACGACGACATCATCTCCAGCTACGACATCATCCAGCGCATGCGCCTGCTGATCGTCACCGCCGGCATCCAGCCGACCGACGAGAACCTCGCCGAGATCCAGAAGGAGGCGCTGCGGTCCCTGGTCGATGAGCACCTGGAGATGCAGGAGCTCAAGCGCGAGGGCAAGGAGCAGAAGTTCGACCTGATCGCCTCCGCCGCCGAGATCGACGACGAGATCGCCGACATCGCGCGCAGCAACAACACCAGCGCCGACCGCCTGCTCGCCAGCCTCGCCGCCCAGGGCGTCGGGGCCAGCACCCTGCGCGACCAGCTGCGCGCCGAGATCAGCTGGCGGGGCTGGGTGCGCGGTCGCTACGGCTCGCGCCTGACCATCGGCGAGGACCAGATCAAGGCCTTCCAGGCCCGCCTGCAGGCCGAGGCCGGCAAGACCCAGTACGAGATCGGCGAGGTGTTCATCGACGCCGCCCGCGCCGGCGGCATGGACGTCGCCACCAAGGGGGCGCAGCAGCTTATCGGCGAACTGCGGAAGGGGGCGCCGTTCGCGGCCGTGGCCAAGCAGTTCTCCAACTCCCCCACCGCCGCCAACGGCGGCGACGTGGGCTGGATATCGCCCGGGGAAATGCCGCCGGAGGTCGATCAGGCCCTGGAAACCCTGCGCCCCGGCCAGCTTTCGGCCCCCATTCCGGTCAAGGACGGGGTGTACATCATCCATCTGGTGCAGCGCCGGGCCGGCGGGGCGGCCACGGTGGTCAACCTCAAGCAGGCGGCGATCGCCATCCCCAAGGGGGCCAGCGAGGCCGACGTCGCCGCCGCCCAGGCCAAGCTCGTCGCCCTGCGCGCCACCCTCAAGGGCTGCGACAATCTCATCGACGCCTCGGCCAAGGTTCCGGGCGTCGTCGCCGGCGACCTCGGCGAGGCCGAGAGCAAGGACCTCGCCCCGGCCTTCCGGGCCGCCGCCGACAGCCTGGCGGTGGGCCAGGTCTCCGAGCCGATCCGCACCGACGCCGGCCTGCACCTGGTCGCCGTCTGCGCCCGCCACAAGAGCGGCGAACAGGTTCTCGACCACGACCAGATCGAAAGCCGCCTCTACGGCCAGCAGCTGTCGATGATCGCCAAGCGCTATCTGCGCGACCTGAGGAACTCGGCGACGATAGAGACGCGGTAAGGGGCGAGGCCGACTGGAGCGCGGGCGACCTGCAACGCTGTCCAGAGAACTCGGCGGGGGTTCGGATTGCGAATTCTCGAAGCTCCGCGAGGGCCGTCAAGGCGACGGCTCGCATCGCCGCGCGTTCGTATGGCGCTGGTGACGCGGTTCAAGGAACAGCGATTGGGTGACTGTCAGCGGAATGAGCGTCCGGTCAGACGATCTGCGTCCTTGGCATGGCGAGGGTTGGTGGTGGCGCTCGCCAGAAGCCCGCGCCCGGGCTCGCCGCCGCGTGGCTCGCCCCCAAGCCGGCCATGGCCTGGGCGAAGGTGTGGAGAGGGAGTACCGGGGCGATGAGGTGTGACGCGCTCGCGGCCCGCGCGGCCGGGTCGATGACCTTGGTTCCCACCCCGCCGACGCCGGCCGAGACGGTGAAGACGCGGCCGAGGTAGTCGCCGATCAGGTGGATGTGGGCGGTGTGGGTCCCGTCGGTGACGGCGAGCACGCCGGAGGTTGCCGAGCCGCTGTAGCTGGCCGTGGTCACGCCGCTGGCGAAGGTGATGTCGTCCAGGGACAGGGCGTTGGCGCCGGTGGTCGAAAGACCCTGGACCTTGCCGGCGTAGGCGGTGGAGTGGGCCAGTTCCAGGGTTCCGGTCGAGCTGGCGGTGAAGACGACGTTCTGGTTGAAGCTGGCGGCGAAGTCGAGAACGCCTTTCACCACCTCCGCGTAGCCCGCGCCGGTGACCGCGCCGGTCACCGTCAGAGAGCCGCCGTTGACCGCGAAGTGGCCGCTGTTGGCGACCGCGCTGGCGATGGTCATGCCGCCGGCCGACGTCGCCAGGAACAAACCGGCGTTGGTGATGGTGTTGGCGCCGGTGTCGATGGTGAACAGACTGGGTCCGTAGGATTCGATGACGCCGCCGGCCTGGTTGACCAGGGTCATCTGGCCGCCGCCCAACTGGCCGGCCCCGTGGATGAAGTTGCTGGTGGTCAGGGTCGCGCCGGTGGTGGCGCCCTCGAGCGTGTTGTCGGCGAGGTAGACACTGCCGCGTCCGGTGAGCATCAGACCGCCGGCGGCGACCCGAACCGCGCCGTTGTTTTCGGCCAGGAGCAGCCCCGCGTTGGCGAAAACGCCGCCGATGTCCAGCGTTCCGTTCTGGGTCACCGTGACCCGGCCGGCATTGCTTCCAGAGCCCGTCCCGTTGGTGACGGTGAACACCCCGCCGGTGATCGCCAGCCTGGCCGTGGAGGCGGTCTGGACGGAGGAAACCG
>Ga0208849_1000099_pt1 | contig 84269 bp, 75 predicted proteins | sample NGESurdeep072012_10_FD_184470 | JGI IMG/M metagenome (GOLD analysis project Ga0208849, IMG submission 184470) | Arctic peat soil microbial communities from Barrow, Alaska - NGEE Surface sample 53-3 deep-072012 (SPAdes) | ecosystem: Environmental > Terrestrial > Soil > Wetlands > Peat ...
CCTGATGATTCCCAGCCATGCCGACGGCTTGCGCCAGACCTTCGCCGAGGCGCACAGGCGCTACACTGGCGCCATCCACGCCCGCTACAAATGGACCGGCCATCTGTGGCAGGGCCGCTTCTCGTCCACGGCCATGGACGGGCGGCATTTCCTGGCCGCGATCGGCTATGTGGCCATGAACCCGGTCCGCGCCGGCCTCGTCGAGCACGCCGCCGACTGGCGCTGGTCGAGCGCGCGCGCTCATCTGGCTGGGCGCGACGACGGCGTGGTGAGCGTGGCGCCGGCGCTGGACATGATCGGCGACTTCGCCGCCTTCCTCGAAGCGGCCGAGGACACGGCCGCGGTCACGGCCATCCGGCGCTCGCGTTCGACCGGGCGGCCGGTGGGCGCCGAGGAATGGATCGCCGCCCTGGAGGCGCGCACAAAGCGCGCGCTGGCGGCGGCAAAACGCGGGCCCAAACCCCGGTCGGAGGATCGAGAAAGATCGGGGGAGCTATTTCATACAGTGTCACCGTAATCCCAGTTCCTGACGCCCCTCAGCGGCGGCGCTGGCGGTCGGAGCGGTTGATGACCGCGCTGGCAGCCCAGCTCGTCAGGCTGATCACCAGCGAGGCCAGGATCGCGTCCCAGAAGAAGGCGTGCACCCTAACGCCGTGAATGAAAAAGGCGACCAGGCTGACCATCATCCCGTTCACCACCAGCAGGAACAGCCCGAGGGTCACGACGGTCAAGGGGAAGGTCAGGAACACCAGAATCGGTCTGACCAGGGCATTGACGACGCCGAGCAGCAGGCCGGCGGCCAGGAGACTGCCCAGCCCCGAGACGTGGACGCCGGGAATGACCTTCGCGGCAAGCCAGAATCCGAGCGCCGCCGCCAGGGCGTGAAGGAGAAAACGCGCCATACGATCGATCGCCCCCGATGTTGCTCCGCGCCGCGATCCTAGCCCCATCTCTCGCGCTCGCGAAACGGTCCGCCTTCCTTACGTTGACGTCCACGTAACGTGGGAATAGCTTCACCCGCCGCCGAAAGGAAAGATCGCCCCCAATGGCCGCCGAACTTCGTCGTCCTGAACGCACCTTCACCATACGCCAGCTCTGCGTGGAGTTCGGGTGCACCGCGCGCGCCCTTCGCTTCTATGAAGACAAGGGCCTTCTCGAGCCGGCGCGGCAGGGGCTCAACCGGGTCTACTCCTACAAGGACCGCGCGCGGCTCCAGCTGATCCTGCGCGGCAAGCGCGTCGGCCTGTCGCTCGCGGAAATCCTCGAGATCCTGGAACTCTATGACCGGAAGGATGGCGGAGCGGCGCAGAACGCCAAGGCCTTGCGGAAGTTCAAGGAGCGCATCCTCGCCTTCGAGCAGCAGCGGGATGATATCGACCACGCCATCGCCGAACTGCGCGAGGCCTGCTCACGGCTCGAGGAGCGGCTCGCGGTGATCCGCCCCGATCTGCTGGCTCTCGCCGGGCGCCCTGTCGAGCCCGTCGGCGCAAGAGGCCTTGGCCACCGGCCGATCTCCGCCGCGCGATAGGGGTTTTTCGTTGTCCAGTCATCGCGTCGCCCTCGCCTGGTCCCTCGGCGATGGAGACTTCCTGGCCCGGCGCTACGACCGAGCCCACGAACTGCGGTTCGAGGGCGGGCTGACGGTGGCCGGATCGGCCTCGCCCCAGATCGTCCCGGCCCCGTTCTCGCGCTCCGCTGCGATCGACCCCGAAGCGGCCTTCACCGCCGCCCTGAGCGCCTGCCACATGTTGTGGTTTCTCGATCACGCGGTGCGGGCTGGCCTGGTTGTCACCGCCTATCGCGATGCGGCGGAAGGAACGCTCGGGAGAAACTCGTCCGGCAAGCTCGCGATGACCCGGGTGGTCCTGCGGCCGGCGGCCACCTTCGGCGGCGCCTCGCCACCGGCGCGCGGCGAGATAGAGCAGCTGCACCATCTGGCGCACGAGAGCTGTTTCATCGCCAACTCGGTGACCACCGAGGTTGTTGTCGAGATGGCGTGATCGAGCCTGGTCAGGCCGGCGGGCTCAAGTCTCCAGCCACGCGGCGACCCGCGCGGCAAGCTCGATTCGGTCCTTGAGATGGCACTCCCAGACCACCTCGACCCGCCAGCCCGCCGCCTCGAGGGCGGCGCGCGCGAAGCGGTCGCGGGCGCGGTTGGCGTCGATCTTGGCGGTCCAGTAGGCTCGGTTGGCCTTGGGGATCCGCGCTCCGCGCGCGCAGTCGTGGCCGTGCCAGAAGCAGCCATGAACCAGGACGGCCAGCCTGCGCCCCGAAAGCACGATGTCCGGCTTGCCCGGAAGATCGCTCCGGTTGAGCCGATAGCGGCCGCCGAGCCCCCAGATCAGGCGGCGCAGGACGAGCTCCGGGCCGGTGCCCCGGCCCTTCACCCTGCGCATCACCGCCGAGCGCTTCCGTGGCGAGAAGACGTCGGTCACAGGTCAAGGACCGCCCCGGCGGCTGGGACCTCAGGGTTTGCGGAAGCGATAGACGATCTGGTCGGTATGACCGCGGATCGAGGGATCGAAGATGAGTGCGGTGTGCGGGTCGGCGGGATTGCGCAGGACGTCGCTCTCGCCATCGAACTTGAAGCCGGCGGACTCGACCTCGCGGCGGATCACGGCCGGATCGATCCGGTGGAGCTTGTCGGCGGTCTCGGTGACCGGCGAGCCCGGCAGGGCGACGTGGTCGACGATGAACAGCACCCCGCCGCTCTTCAACGCCGCGAACCATTGGCGGTCGAGCGCCGGCACGTCGATGTGCACCTGCGAAAGGTGCAGGTCGTGATAGTTGTCGGACGTCCAGATCATGTCGAGCGGCGGCAAGCCCGTCATGCCCGTGGGACCGATCTGGACCACGCTGACATTGGCGTAGGCGGGATCGGCGGCGATCTTGTCGGCCGCCGGTTCGGCGAAGGGCGACTTGCGGTCAGGGGTCGCCGCCCAGACATGGCCGGCGGGCCCGACGGTCTTGCTGAGGACGCGGGTGAAGTAGCCGGCGCCCGGCAGCAACTCCAGCACCTTGTCGCCGGGCTTCACGCCGGCGAACGCGACCACCTGCGCGGGCCGGCGCGCGGCGTCCTTGGCCGTATCGTCCGGCGGTCTTTTCGGGTCGGCGACCGCCGCGGCGATCGGACCGGGTATAGGCGGGGCGGCGGAGCTCGCCGTGGCGCTGACGACCACCGCCGCCAGCGCGGCCAGGAAGATGCGGACCATTGGCTTGTCCCCCGAGAAAGACAGGGTCGGGATAGTCCACGCGCGCCTGGGCCGCCGTCAAGCCTCCAGCTCGGCGGCCGCGATCTCCGCGATCGCCAGGGCCTGGTAGGGGTCATCGCCGTCCTGCAGGGTCCATGACGCGGAAAGTCCGGTCCAGGCGAGCGCCCAGGTGAGGATCCGCTTCGCCTCCAGTTTCGCTTCGCGCGCCACGATCCCCACCCGGCGGCGGAGCTGGCCGGGAGCGCCGGCGATCTCGACGCCCGGGTTGCAGAGCAGATTGGCGTAGTCGAAGCCCCGCTCGCCGATCAGGCCCTTGGGATCGATGGCGAGCCAGCCGCGAGACCCGCCGTCCAGGACGTTGTCATGGTGGACATCGCCATGCAGCACCACCGGCTGGTGCGCCGAGGCCAGCAGTTCACGGGCGGCCTGGTGCGCGCGGACGAAGATCCCGCCATGGCGATCGGCCGCCGGCGCCAGGTCGCGGAACCAGATCGGCAGGGGAACCAGAGTCTCAGGGGGCGGCGCGGCGCGCTCTGTGTGGAGTCTGCCCACTGTTTGGCAGAGGATCTTCGTCGCCGCATCGTCCTCGCCGCCGCGCGCCATGGCCGCCAGGCAACGCTCGCCGGTGAGCCGTTCGAGCAGCAACGCCTTGTCATCCCTGGCGAAGACATGGGCAGCGCCATCTCCCCCCCACCACTCCATCAGCGCGCCGCCGCGCGCTTCCTCCTCGCCGCCGGCGATCTTCAGCATCGCCAAGGCGCCGTCCTTGAGCACCGGCAGAAGGTGCGAGCCGAACCGCGTCGTGAACGGCTCGCCGTCCGGGCTCAGGCGCCAGTGGTCGAGCCATGGGAGGAAGACCTGGTCTCCGCCAGCGCTCACCGGGACGCTCCAAGATCATTTTCCAGCGTCGATGAAGCTTCCGCCCTCAGGAGGGCGGCCGTCCGCTTCAGGCGTTCGGCAGGGTCGGCGCGGTGGTACGGGTGCTCCGAGGGCTCGATGTTGTCCAGGAAGCCCTGATAGACCGCCGCCTGCTTGGCGACCGCCACGGGCCGCAGCAGGGCGAAGCCGGCCATCGGATCGGAGCCTGGGACCGCCTGGCGCCAGCGATCCGCCCAATGCGCACGCACCGGGGCCACCTGGTCGGCGGCGATATTTTCGAACATCGCCGCCTGATCGAGCAAAGGATGGCCGACGCCGCCCTCTCCCCAGTCGATGAGGGTGAGCGCGCCGCTTTCGCCGCGAACGTTTCCGCCCTGGAAGTCGCCGTGAATGAGGGTGTGCGAAAGGCCGCAGGCGGCGACCGCCTCCATCCGCCGCGGGAGATCGTCCGCGAAACGCTGAAGCATCGCCAGCTCGCCCGCCTCGAGATCGCCAGCGGCTCGTTCGATGACGCTTCTAATCGCGGCGATCAGCGCCGGCGCCCGCCAGTCGGCGAGTCCCAGGGCGAGAAGTTCGCTCTCGCGCCCGATCCGCCGCGCCTGCAGATCGACCAGGAGGTCCACCATCTCGAGAATTTCAGCGGACGTGGCCCCGTAGAGGTCACGGCCGGCGATGTCGGCCATCAGCACCCTTTGGCCGGCGCCGCCGAGCAAGACCGGAACCCTTTCTTCTGCCAGATAGGCAAGGAGGCGCGCCTCGCGGGCGATGAAGGCGGGGAGCACCTTCAGCCAGGCAGGGCCGGCCTGGGTCCGAAGTCGCCACAGGCTGGAGAGGTTCCAGGTGCGGATCTGCGCTGGCGGCGCGGTGAACTCCAGGCCGCGGCCGGCGAGGACTTCGCGCGCCCAGGCGAGGTCCGCCGCCGGGCCGCCGGGCCGCGCATAGGCCGCCCGCAGGGGGTGGTCGGCAAGGGCGCCTTCGAAGGGCGCCGCGTCGACCGGGCCGTCGACCTCGGCCACATAGGTGACCTCGCCGCCGGGCGGCGCCGCGCGCTGCCCCTCCAGCAACCGCAGGATGGTGACCTCGACCCCGTGATGGCGGCGGACCGCCTCGACCACCGGGGCGATGTCCTGCCACCAGGGGCTCGCCACCGGGACCGGCGGCAGGGTCCCCAGCACCTCGCCGCCCGGCGAGACCAGGACCAGGCGCGCGGTGCGCGGCGGGGCCTCCATGGGCGCCTCGAGGAGCGCCGCTAGCGGCCGAGGTCCAGCTTGGGCAGGCCGTTGGCCTCCTGGGCGTCGAGCTCGGCCTTGCGGAAGTGCTGCTTCACCGCCGGCGCGCTGTCGAACTCCATCAGCCTGTCGCTCGCCGGCGTATACCTTGGCCACGCCGGCGCCGGCGGGCAGGCGGGAACGCCGCTCTTGGCGAAGGCGACCCAGCAGGCGTGGACGATCCTCGTCATCTCCAGGTCGCCGGCGCTCGGCTTTAGGCCCATGCCGATCGCGCCCAGCTTGTCCCAGCTCGCGAACACATAGGGAATCTCCGAGGCGTGGCCGGCGCCCTTCGAGGTCGGCCGCTGGACGTCCAGCACATAGGAGAAATGATAGAGCCACGTCGGGGCGCCGGCGGAGGCCCTGGCCGCTATCCACCGCGCCGGAGCGCCCATGAAGCCGTCGGTGAACATCGCGCTGGCCATCGCCTCATCGCCCTTTTCGCCGGCGTAGGCCGCCTTGAGCGCCGCCGGTTGGCTGGCGAGGATCGCCGCCGGAGGCGCATCGAAGGCTTTCATCAATGAAGCCTCGAAGCTGTTGGAGCCGATGATCAGCGGCACGTGCGCCACATCGCCGGAGGCGAAGGCCTGGCTGGCCGAGCCGGTGAGCAGATGGCCGTCGATCGCGACTTGGGCCCCGCCGCCGGTGTTGGCGACGAGGGCGGCGAGCGGGATCGCGCGCAACTGCGCGGCCGTCGCGTTCGCCGGCGCGCCGGCCTTGGCGGCCACGGCCGCGCCCGCCGATTCCGCGGCGGCCAGGGTCACCGGCGGACTCCAGCCGCCGCCGGACTCGACGATCGCCTTGGCGAAGAGGCCCCTGGCGAGGGGGGAGGCCATCAGGAGCAGGGTGTCGCCGCCACCCGCCGATTCCCCGAACAGGGTCACGTTCGCCGGATCGCCGCCGAACCGGGCGATGTTGCGCCGGACCCATTCGAGGGCCGCGATCTGGTCCATGATCCCGTAGCCGACCAGGGGCTCGCCGGCCTTGGCCGACCTGGTGAGGGCCGGATGCGCGAAGAAGCCGAGCACGCCCAGGCGATAGTTGATGGTGACCAGGATCACTCCGTCCCGGACGAACGCCGAGCCGTCGTAGGCGCCCAGGGAGCCCGCGCCGAGAGTGTTGCCTCCGCCGTGCAGCCAGACCATCACCGGCGCGCGCCTGGCGCCGACAGGCGCCCAGACATTCAGGTAGAGGCAGTCTTCGCTGGTCGCTCCGCTCGCGCCGCCGAGATTGGGCGAGCCGTTGGCGTTCACCGGCTGCGGGCAGATCGGACCATAGGCGTCGGCCCGCCGCTCGCCCTTCCACGCCGCGACCGGCGCGGGCGGCGCCCAGCGCAGGGCCCCTGTCGGCGCCGCGACATAGGGCACGCCCTTGAACGACTCCACGCCGGAATCGACGGAGCCGACCAGCACGCCGGAGTCGATCGCCACCCGCACGGGTTCGGCGGATGCGACGGCGGCCGCGCCGGCGGCGGCCAGAATGACGCCGACGCAGAGCGCGGCGCGCGCGAGCACCTTCATTTCGTGATCCCCTCCACCTCTTTCACGCAACATCCGTCCTCGCGTCCAGGAGGGCAAGCCCGCGCGGTGGCGCGGGGCTAAGACCAGCGCCGGAAGACCAGGCAGGTGTTCAACCCGCCAAAGGCGAAGGCGTTGAGAAGCAGCGCCTCGGCCTCGATTGGCCGCGCGCTTCCCAGCACCAGGTCGAGATCGCAATCGGGGTCCGGGCCCAGCCAGTTCAGGATCGGTGGGGCGAGGCCCTCGCGAAGCCCCATCAGGCCGATGACACCCTGGACCGCGCTCGCCGCCCCGATCAGGTGGCCGTGCGAACTCTTGGTGGCGATGACCGGGTGGTCCCTGGCCCGCTCGCCGAACACCGCGTGGATCGCCGCGGCCTCGTTCCTGTCGTTGAGCGGGGTGCCGGTGCCGTGGGTGGAGATCAGGATTTGCCGCGCGTCGCGGGCGCCGGCCTGGTCCAGGGCCGCGCCCATGGCGGCGACCGCGCCCTCGAGGCTGGGCTGCGTCAGGTGGAAGGCGTCGGAAGAAAGCCCGACCCCCGTCAGTTCCGCCAGGATTGGCGCGCCGCGAGCGCGGGCGTGATCCAGCTCCTCGAGCACCAGGGCCGCGCCGCCCTCACCGATGATCATCCCGTCACGGCCGGTGGAGAACGGCCGACAGGTCGTGGGGCTCATCGCCTGCAGACCGTCCCAGCCGTTGAGGCAAGCCGGGGTGGCGATCGCTTCGCTTCCTCCCACCAGGGCGACGTCGACCTGGCCGGCGCCGATGAGGGACGCGCCCTGGGCGATGGCGTGGCCGGAAGAGGAACAGGCGCTGGAAACAGCGAACACCGGACCGCGCACGCCGAACTCCATCGCCACCGCGCTCACCGGCGCGCTCACCATGACCCGCGGCACGGTGAGCGGATGAACCTTGTTGGTCCTTTGGCCATAGAATCGCTCGTAGGCCTTCTCGAGGGTGTGGATGCCGGCGAATCCATGACCCAGGACCACCGCCGCGCGTTCGAGGGCCGGGGCGCCGATGAGCCGCGCCTCGCTCAGCGCCTCTTGAGCCGCTTTCACGGCGTAAAGCGAGAAAGCATCCAGGGATGCCCCGACCCTGCGGCCGAGGATTGCTTCCAGCGGACCCACCACCTCGCCTTCCACCAGGGCCACGGGAAACGCATGGGGCGCCGGCCCGTTGGGGCCCGGGTCGAAGAGGTGTTCGGCGATGCCGGCCTTGCCGTCCCGCGCCGCCGTCCAGACCACCGCCGCGGTGTGTCCCAGGGCGCAGATCGCGCCCATGCCGGTGATGACGATCCGACGGCGGTCGGGACTGCTGGCGATCAAGTCTTGGGCTTTTCGATCAAGGCTTCCAGGATGTCGAGGAACTGCCCGAGGTTGGCGGTTTCCTTGAAAGCGTCTTCGGAGATCTCCACCCCGTACTTTTCCTCGACCGCGAAGACGATGCTGACGATATCGACCGAATCGAGTCCGATGTCAGCCAATGTCGCCTGCCTGGTGAGCGCAGCGCGCTCGATCAGCGCCTCCTGGGCGATCAGGTCGATCAGCTCGTCATCCAGTGTCGGCATCGAGGGTCTCTGGGCCTGCGCGGCGAGCGCGCAGCCATAGCTGCAATGCTCCCGCCAACCAACCGTCGGCGAAGGCTGCGCGGTCAGGCGCGGTGCACCCGGCCAAGGAACGGTGCTACCGATACCGCCGCGAACGCCGCAAGGGATGATGTCACGGTGCGCCGCTGAGATGAGCGCCAGGTGAGAATCCTCGTCCTCGGCGCCTACGGCCTTGTCGGGTCGTTCGTGCTCTCGCGCCTGTTGGCCGACGGTCACCAGGTCATCGGGGTTGGCCGTGACACTGCCGCGGCCCTCAGGCGCGTCCCTGGCGCCCACTGGGTTCAGCTGGATCTGCAGGCGGCCACCGTCGAGGACTGGACGCGCCTGCTCGTCGGGGTCGGCGCGGTCGTCAATTGCGCCGGCGCTCTGCAGGACGGCGGGCGCGACCACCTGCACGCGGTTCATGTCCGAGCCGTGGAGAGATTGACCCGGGCGTGCGCCGCGGTGGGTGTCTCCAGGTTCGTACAGATATCGGCCGCTGGGATCGACGGGGGCGCCGCGACCGGATTTGCCCGCACGAAGCTTGCCGCCGAAAAGGTCCTGGAAGCCAGCGGTCTGGACTGGATCATCTTGCGACCGGCCCTGGTCCTGGGACCGTCCGCCTTTGGCGGCACGGCTCTGCTGCGGGGTTTGGCCGGCCTGCCCTTCGTGACGCCCGCCGTCTACCCTGGGAGCATTGTCCAGGTCGTGTCGGTGCACGATGTCGCCTTGGCGGTCGCTTCGGCGGTGAGGCCCGATGCGCCGGCGAGGCTCAGCGTCGATCTCGCCCATTCCGAGGCATTGAGCCTCGAAAGCCTGCTCGTGGAACTTCGTCGGTGGTTGGGTCTCCCACAGGCGCGGGTCATCGCAACGCCGATCGTCATCGCCCGCGCCGCGGCCCGCCTCGCCGATGGTCTTGCCTGGCTCGGGTGGCGAAGCCCAATGCGCACGACATCGATCGAGCAACTCGAGGCAGGGGTGCGCGCGGACGGCGCGGCGGCCGAGCGCGAACTCGGGCTTCGGCTCGCCTCGCTCCGGGAGATGCTGGATGAATGGCCCTGCGGCGTTCAGGAGCGCTGGTTCGCCAGAGCCTATTTCCTGAAGCCCGCGAGCATCGCGGCGCTTGCCGCGTTCTGGTTCTTCTCCGGCCTCATCGGCCTCACGATCGGCCTTGGGCAATCGGTCCGGCTGCTGACCGTGGCCGGCGTGGAGCCAACGACCGCGAAGGTCGCGGTGATCGCCGGCGCCGGCGCCGATCTGGTGGTGGCGGGCGCACTGTGTTTCCGCCGATCGGCGTCCCGCGCCCTGCAAGCGGCGCTGGCGCTATCGGCTGCCTATGCGATCGGTGGGGCGTTCCTGCGCCCTGATCTGTGGCTCGATCCGCTTGGCCCCTTGCTGAAGATCCTCCCGGCGTCCCTGCTGGCGGCGTGGTTGCTGGCGACCTTGGACGAGCGCTGATGGACCTTTTCATGGTCCTGAAGACCGCCCATGTGATCGGCGCGACGGTCCTTTTCGGGACCGGCGTGGGCATCGCCTTCTTCATGCTGATGGCCCATCGCACGCGCGATCCGGCCATCATCGCGCACACCGCCTCGGTCGTGGTGATCGCGGACCTCATCTTCACCGCCTCGGCGGTCGTTCTCCAGCCGGTCACCGGCGCCGCACTGGCGAGGATCGAAGGCGTTCCGCTGTTCACCGGCTGGGTGGGGCTGAGCCTCGTGCTCTATGTGGTGACCGGCCTCTTCTGGCTGCCGGTGGTGTGGATCCAGCTGCGCCTGCGTGATCTGTGCCGGCGCGCGGCGAGCGCCGGCGAGGCGCTGCCGGCGGCGTATTTCCGCCTGTTCCGGGTGTGGTTCGTGTTCGGCTTCCCGGCCTTCGGGGCGGTCGCCGCGATCATCTGGCTGATGGTCGCCAAGCCCGACTTCCAGGCGTTCGCCTATCTCGGCAGGTAGGTGCGCAGCACGTCCTCGATGATCCGTTCGAGTTGCTCGAGGGTGTTGCAGGGCTTGGCCACGTGGCAGAAGCGGCGATAGGCGTCCATCTTCGAATCTCCCTGGCCCCAGTAGGTCTCGGGCTCGGGATTGAGCCAGACCACGGCTCGTGAGCGGTCGGCGATCCACCGCATCAGATCGAGGCGCGGATCGGCATGGTTCGAACGGCCATCGCCCAGGATGATCACCGTCGTGCGCCGGTCCAGCGAGGTTTCGCTGGCGGCGCGGAAGTCGGCCAGGGCGCGACCGTAGTCGGTGGGGCGAAAGCCGATGCGCGCCAGGATCAAGTCGATCGCATCGTCCACCGTCGTCTCGGCCAGCAGGTCGTTGATGGCCACCAGCCGGTCGGAGAAGGCGAAGGCGTCCAGGCGTCGGACCACTTCGTTCAGGCTGTAGAGGAAGAGCAGGAGAAATTGCGCCGCCGCCGCGACCGAGCGGGAGACATCGCAGAGGACGACGATCTTCGGCCTGTCGAGGGTGCGCCGTTTCCACACGATTTCGAACGGGACGCCGCCATAGCCGAGGCTCCTGCGCACCGTCTTTCGAACGTCGAGCCGCCCCTCCCGCGCGCGGTGGCGCCTGCGCGCGTAGCGTTTTGCGAGCCGAGCGGCCATCTTGCGCACCAGGCCTTCCATGGCCCGGAAGTCTTCCGGCTCGACAGCCGTGAGTTTTCGCCGTGAAAGCAACCGCTCGCGCAACCGGCGGCCCGTCTGCCCGGCGAAGAGGTCGGCCTGGCGGTCGATGTAGCGTCGCGCCTCGACGAACAGCGACAGCCGGCGTTCCGCCAGCTCCGCGGCCAGTCCCGCGTCCCGTTCTCCTCCCGCGGTTCCCAAGCTGTGGATCAGCCTCTCCAGTTCGCGCAGGCCCATGGCGTCGAGCATTCGCCGAGTGAGCAGGCTGCGCTGGGCGCCGGTGTGGATCTCCGAGGCGCCGGCGGAGGAAGCGGCCGATTCCATGGCCTGGGCGAGACCTGCGGCGTCGTCCTCGAGCAGCATGCGGGCGAGCGGGTTCGCCCGTTCGTCCGTCTGGGCGGGGAAACCCGAATGAGGCTCGCCAGGCGCCGTGAATTCCCGCCGGTCGAAGAAAGTGTCGAAACAGGCGTCGAACCGTGCGGCTTCCTCCGCGGTCTTCGCGAGGGTGACGGCGAGGGAGTCCTTCAGCAGGACCCTGTCTGCATACCCGACCTGCGCCGCAGCGCGATGGGCGTCGATCGCTTCGGCCGGCGATACCGGCACCTCGCTGGCCCTGAGCGCCCGCAGAAACTCCTCGAGAGTGCGCTGCAACGGGCTAGGGCCCCGACGCGCGGCCGAGGAACTCCGGGATCCGGGGTTCCACGGCAACGATGTCCTGCTCGAATTTCAGAAGCAGGTTCAAAGTCTCCCGCACCAGATCGGCATCGAGACTGTCGGCGTGGAGCAGAACCAGGGCGCGCGCCCAGTCGACGGTCTCCGAGATCGACGGGAGCTTGCGCAGATCGAGGGTGCGCACGGCCTGAACGAAGCCGACCAGCGACTTGCGTAGCCGAGCCTCGATTCCCGGCACGCGGGCGGCGACGATCCGCTCCTCGAGCCGCTGGTCGGGAAGGGGAATGTGCAGGTGCAGGCATCGCCGTTTGAGGGCGTCGCCGAGATCGCGGACGTTGTTCGAGGTGAGGAACACCATTGGCGCCGTCGTCGCCTTGATCACCCCGATCTCGGGGATCGAAACCTGGAAGGCCGAAAGCATTTCCAGCAGAAAGGCCTCGAAGGCTTCGTCGCTCTTGTCGATCTCGTCGATGAGCAGCACCGCGCCGCCCTCCTGGCGCAGGGCGGTGAGCAGAGGTCTCGCCTCCAGAAAGGTCTCGGAGAAGAACAGGTCCCCGACGCCGTGCAGCCGTTCCATGGCCGCCTCCAGATTGGGAGCATCGGCGAGGGAAGCGCCCATGTGGTCCTTGAGGATCTGGGTGTAGAGAAGCTGCTTGCCGTATTTCCATTCATAGAGAGCCTTGCTCTCATCGAGGCCCTCGTAGCACTGCAGGCGTATCAGAGGCAGATCGAGGAGCGCGGCGGCGCAAAGGGCGAGTTCGGTCTTGCCGACCCCCGCCATTCCCTCCACCAGGACCGGTTTTTCCAGATGCGCGGCCATGTAGAGGGCGGTCGCGATCCGCCGCGAGGCGATGTAGCCGACCCCGGCCAGTCCCTCGATGATCGCATCGACCGAGGAGAGGCGGGAGAGGCTCGTCCCAGCCGTCCGGGTCACGTTCGGCCCATCGCCGGTCCTAGCCATGCGCAGCCTCCACCTTCCTGCACTCCATAGCAGGCGGGCCTGGTCAATCGGAACCAAAGCCGCTGAAGCCGAGTTACGGTCAAGCTCGAGCGAGGAGGGGCGAGGCAAGATGCCGATCAGCGACGATGTGCTGACCAAACTCCCAGCAGAGAGCTTCGAGACCATTTCGAGGAAGGTGCGCGACGGCGACATCCTGCTGTGCTCCGCCAACGATCCCTTCTCCCGGCTCATCGCCTGGAGCACCAAGAGCCCCTGGAGCCATGTCGCCCTGGCCTACCGGTGGCCCTCCCTGGGCCGCCTGATCGCCTTCGAGTGCGTCCAGCACCAGGGCGTCCACGCCGTGTCGCTCGAGCGGTTCATCAGCCAGACGAGCAGCGGGACAAAGCCCTATCCCGGGAAGATCGTCCTCGCCCGCCATGACGTCATGGGCAAGAAGAGCCGTGCGGAGCATGCGGACCTGGTGAAGAGCCTGGCGGATTTCGCCGTGGACCGCATGGGCGACCGGTTCTCGAACGCCGAGGTCCTCAAGATCGCCCTGCGCATCATCGTCGGGCGCCTCAACCGGCACATGCCCAAGTCGCTCGGGGCCAAGGACGAATTCATCTGTTCGGAATACGTCGCCAGATGCTTCGATCGGATCGATATCCAGATCCTCTGGGATGGCCTTGGCTTCATCGCCCCGGCCGACTTCGCTCGCGACCCCAACGTCCACGCCGTGGCGCGATTCCGCACGCGGTGAGGGGAGGCCTTGACTTCCGCGCCGCTGATTGCAATATGCAACTGACGGCGCCGCCACCCTGGCGCTGAGCCTCTCTATGGTGAAGGCGACCTTGGCGGTTTCGCAAAAAAATTCGCTCTTTGTGACCTCGCGCCGGACGCGCTCGGGCGTCGCTAGCGCCGCCTCGCCGGCGTCCGCCGCTCAACTGCCTGGAAGGAAAGGGAAAAAAGCCGGGAAGAGCGTGCTTGGCGGCGCCGGGCGAGCGGAAAAACCGGCGAAAAAGGCGGCAAAAACCCTCACGAGGGCCCAAGAAAGGGTCACGAATCGGCAACGAAAACGAAAAAAAGCGAACGAATCCGGACGATTTGGGACGCCCTCGCAAGGCTTGAACGCTAGCGCCGGGCGCGGCGCATCATGCCTCCCCGAGCTGCGGCGGGGCGCCCGCGCCGCTCCACGCCAACGCCTTGCCGTAGATTCGGTAGGTCTTGTAGATTCGCGCCCCGAAGCTCTCCAGGATGTGGCGCATCGGGGCGTTGTCCTCGAGGATCCAGGAATATTCCGCCTCGGTTATGCCCAGGCTCACGCCCTCGCGGCGAATGGCGTCGAGGATCAGGAACGGCGCGAAGGCGCCGCGCGGATCGCGGGCGAACTTGCGCTTCACGCCCATGAGCGGGATGCGGCCGCGCTTCACGCCCTTGACCTTCAGCCGCCACAGCAGCTTGGCCCAGCCGAACGGGAGAAGCTTTCCGCCCAGGTCGAAGATGGCGTCGTTGAGATTGGGCAGAAGCGCGCCGAAGCCGGCGGCCTCGCCGTCGATCTCGACGAACCAGATCAGCCGGGGATGCAGGATGAGCTTCAGGGACTCGCCCAGATGCTTGGTTTCCGCCTCGGTCACCGGCGCCGAGCCCCAATTCTCGGACCAGGCCTCGTTGAGGATACCGACGAGGTTGCGCACCTCCTCGTCGAAGCGGTTCATCCTGATCGCCCGCAGCACCACGCCCGGCGGAAGCGGCCGGTTGAGCCGGGCCTGGACCCCCGGGGTGAACACCGGAACACCCGAGATATAGGCGACCACATCCTTCGCCTTGGCATAGCCCAGCGCCTCGATCCGCGCCGCGGCATAGCGCGGATCATGGCCCATCATGAACATCGGCGGGCTCTCGAACCCGTCGATCAGCAGGCCCACCTCCTCGTTGATCGACAGGTTGAACGGGCCCAGAACCTGGGCGCGGCCGCGGGCGCGCAGCCAGTCCTCCGCGACGGCGAACAGCGCGGCGAAGATCGCCGGGTCGTCCTCCGCGGCGATCATCCCGAAATAGCCGGCGGGAGCGTCCGGATCGGTGCGGGCCAGGTGGTCGATCTGGGCGCTGATGCGCCCGACGTCCCGGCCGTCCCGCCGCGCCAGCCAGAACTGCGCCTCGGCATGCTCGAAGAACGGATTGTGCTTTGCCGACAGGGCCTCGCGCCGCTCGAACATCAAGGGCGCGACCCACGCCGGATCGTCGGCCATCAGCCGCATCGGCACGCGGATGAAGCGTTCCAGTTCGCCGCCGCTGGTCACCGGCAGGATGTCGATCGCCCCGCTCATCCTTCGGCGTAGAGCAGGATGCTGATCGCGCCGGCGGCGAACGCGACAGGCGCCCCCCAGGCCGCCACGGCGGGCGGCAGAACTCCGGTCGCGCCCATGGCCGTCAACAGGCCGTCCATCACCAGGTAGAGCAGGCCGCAACCCAGGCCGAAGATCACCGGCGCCGTGCGATTGCTGCGCGTGTGGCCAAGTGCCGTGGGAAGAGCCAGGAGCAGCATGATGATCGGCGCGACGCCCTCCGCCAGGGTGCGATACAGCCTGGTCTGGAACCGACTTGGGCTCTTGTCCACCGGCCCCTTGCCGAACAGGGAGCGAAAGGCTGTCCCGGAAGTGATTTCATAGCTGGTGGAAAAGAGTCGCGCCGCGTCGGCTGGCTGAAGGGTGGTTCGCCAATCCATTTCTCCGACGGTCATCATGTCGGCCCCCGATTGGGATAGGTCGGTGACGACGGCGTCGTGCAGGCGCCAACCTCCCTGTTCGCGCGTGGCGCTGGCGGCGGTCATCCGGCGAACCAGCGCCATGTCGGCGTCCCGCCGATATATCGATAGCCCGTTGAGAACCGTTCCGTTGGGCGTGGCCGACCTGACCATGACCACGTCCGGGCCGATCCGGAACCAGCGCGGCGCGGGCGCGTGGCGAGCGGCGCCCGGAGCGCTCGCCGCCCACCACTCCGCGAGGGACTGTTCGGCCCGAGGGGTGATCTGGTCGGCCACCACCAGATCGAGGGCGGCGACCGCGAAGGCCACCGGCAGTGTGCGGCGAAAGATCGCGAACAGCGAAAGTCCGGTGATTCGCATCACCACCAGCTCGCTGTTGCGGGCAAGCTGGCTGAAGGTGAAGATCGCGCCGGCGAGGACGGCGAAGGGCGCCACCTGCTGGAACAGAAACGGCAGGCGCAGAACCATGTAGCGGACTATCTGCAAAATCCCGCCGCGGCTCAGGATATCGCTGGTGCGCTCCAGAAGGTCGATCAGCTGTAGCAGACCCATCAGCGCCGCCGCCGCCGCCGCGGTGCGCACGAGCATGATCCGGGTCAGATAGGCCGAGAGGCTGAGCGCTCCCTCTTTCTGCATGGCCGTCGGGGCGGCCTTGGTGCGCCTTTCGAACATCGATTCGATTCGCAGGAAAACCGCGCTGATCGGAGTCTCACCCGGACGGCGCCTGCTCGAGAGGAACAGCCAGATCCCGAATGCCGCCATGAGGGCGAAGATCCCGCCCATGGCCAGCAGTGGATCCACCTTGCCGGAAGCCGCGAAGCTCTTGCAGAGAGTGACCCCGTGGTGAAAGGCGACCAGAATAACCGCGCCGACAATCATCCCCGGCGCCCGTCGCCCCCGCTTGGCGGCGAGGGCGAGCGGCAAGGCGAGCAGGGGCAGCAACGGGATCGCGAGCGATCGCGCCAGGCGAGCGTAGAGTTCGCCTTCGAGCGCGCCCTTGGGGATCATGGCGTCTGGCCGGCGGATTTCCCGGACCAGCTCGGGCAAGGTCAGCTCCTGCTCATCGCCGCCCCGGGGCTGGAGTGACTGGCCGCCGCTCAGGATCTCCCGATCGGTGAAGTCGCCAAATCGAAGCAGCCTCGCTCCGCCTTTGGGGACGTCGGCGAGCACCAGGCCGCCGCCCAGGTCGAGTTCGGTCGTCTTGCCGTCCGGCCTCAGTGAGAGCACGCCGCGGCTCGCGGTGACCACGGTTTCCCCGCCCTTGGCGTGTCTGCTGATGAAGACGCCCCTGAGGCTTCGTCCGGTGGCGTCCGCCTCGTCGGCGGTGATCGTGAAGTTCGGTCCGGCGCTGATGAAGACCTGTGGGTCCAGCTGGGCTGTCCAGCCGGCGTCCGTCGCCGCGTTGAGCACCGCGCGGTAGCCGAAGCGGCTGTAGGGTTGGAGGAAGCCGACCAGCAGGATGCTGACGATTCCCAGCGCCACCCCAACCGCCAGGAGAGGAGCGACCAGGCGCTCGAATGACACCCCGCCGGCGAGGATGGCGTCGATCTCGCTCTCCTCGTCGAGGCGGGCGATGACGATGAACATCGCTACGAAGAACGATGCCGGCAGCGCCAGGCCCAGCTGATAGGGAACGAGATTGGTCACCAGGCCGAAGAGGTAGCCCAGCCTCGCGCCGTTGGAGGCGAGCTGATCGATGAGCCGCAGCGTCTGCTCGAGCAGGAAGGCGACGAGGGTGACGCCAAGCACGCCGGCGGCGGGCGCGGCGAGCATGCGCAGGATGTAGCTGTCGAGGATCGAAGGCCGCCAGGTCGTTCTGTAGGCAACCGGGGCGACCGCCGCCATCGAACTCACTCGCGTCAGATCACCCCGCCGGCCCTGCGGCGATCGGAGGACAGGAACCCGAGTTCGCGGCCGACCTGGGCGAAGAGGTCGAGCGCGGTGTCGATCTGCTTGGGCGTGTGGGCGGCGCTGACACTGGTGCGCAGCAGGGGCGCGTTGCTCGGCGTCGCCGGCGGCAGCGCCAGATTGAGGTAGAGCCCGGATTCCAGAAGCATCTTCCAGAATGTCACCGCGATCTCCTGATCGGGCATGACCACGGCGACGATCGGGTTGGCGTGCGGCCCGGTCGTGAATCCGAGCGCTCCCAAGCCGTCATGGAGCCTTGCTGCGTTGCGCATGAGATTGGCGCGCAGCACCGGCTGGGTCTCGAGCTTGTGCAGCGCCTCCAGAGTCGAGGCGATGACCCCCGGCGGCAGGGAAGCGGTGAACATGTAGGGACGGCATACGACCCGCATGATGTCGAAGTCCGGGCTGTTGGAGACGCAGAACCCCCCGACGCTGCCAAGGCTCTTGGAGAAGGTGCCGACGATGAAGTCGACGTCCTCTTCCACCCCCGCCGCTTCGGCGAGACCCCGGCCGGTGGCCCCGAGCACGCCTAGCGAATGGGCTTCGTCCACCAGGAGGTAGGCGCCGGTTTCACGCTTGACGGCGGCGATTTCCTTCAGCGGGGCGGTGTCGCCCAGCATCGAATAGATGCCCTCGACGACAATCAGGCGTTCGCCAGGAGAGCCGGAGAGCCGCCGGAGACGCTTGTAGAGGTCGTCGGCGCTATTGTGCCTGAAACGGATGACCTCCGCGCCACCGAGCCTGGAGCCATCATAGATGCTCGCATGGCTGTCGGCGTCCAACATCAGGTGGTCGCCGCGTCCGACGAGCGTCGACAGGACGCCCAGGTTGGCCTGATAGCCGGTGCTGAACACCATCGCGTGCGCCCGGCCGTAGAATTCCGCTAGCCGCTGCTCCAGCAGGAGGTGGCCATCGTAACTGCCGTTGGCGATGCGCGAGCCCGTGGTGCCGGTGCCCTGTCGGCGCGTGGCTTCCACCGCCTTGGCGATGCAGTCCGGATCGAAGGTGAGCCCAAGGTAGTTGTTGGTCCCCAGCAGGATCGTCCGGCGACCGTCCAGCATGCCCTCGGTGGGAGAAAGAACGCTGTCGAAGCGAACGTTGAACGGATCGACCCCGTGCTTGCGAAGCGCGTCGTAGGCAAGCTTATAGCTGGCGTGTTTGGCGAGGATCGTCATGAATTTGCCCCGCTGCGCAGCTGCTCGACCGCGTGGATCAGATCTCCCACGGTCTGGACCTGGGCGATCCGATCAAGAGGAATCGAGATATCATAGAAGTCCTCGATCGCCATGACGAAATTCATTACGCCCAGCGAATCCAGACCGAGGTCCTCGACAATATCGGTATCGTCCGTGATCTGGACCGGGTGCCCGAGAACCTGCTCGAAGACCGTCGCGATCTCATCGCGGACGGGCTTCTCTGCAAGGTCGATATTGCCAGCAACAAGCGCTAACTGATGAGTTTCTCGCATCCCGCGAATCCGCAGTCCCGCCTCGCGGACGAAGCCCTTGCCACACCGTAACAGGTTTGAGACATCGGCTTCAACCGGGGTGAGGCTCAGGCGTCGACCTTGGCCGTCCTGTCCGCGAATTGGCCGGAAAGGAACAGGGACTTCGCCGAGGACCGGCTGAGCTTTCCCGAGGAGGTCTGGGGAAGACTGTGAGGGGGAATGATCACCACCTCGGATTCGATGCCGTGGCGCATTCTGACGATGTTGGCCGTCTGGGCGCGCAGCGCCTCGCGCGCCGCCGGGGCCCCGGCCCGACATTGGACCAGCACCACGACGCGTTCGCCTTCGTCGCCGTTGACGGAAAAGGCGGCGACATCCCCGCTTCTGAGGCCGGCGACTTCGCCCTCGGCCGTCCATTCCAGGTCCTGCGGCCAGACGTTCCGGCCGTTCACGATGATCAGATCCTTGGCTCTGCCGGTGATCACGATCTGGCCGTCGAGGCGATATCCAAGGTCGCCAGTGTCCAGCCACCCATCGTCCGAAAGCACCTGCGCGCTCTCCTCCGGTTCGCCGAAATAGCTCGTCATCAAACTTGGCCCGGAGGCGAAGATCCGACCGACCCGGCGTTCGGCGAGGGCCGATCCGGCGGCGTCGCGAACCTCGATCCGGTGGCCCGGCAGCACTTTGCCGCAAAGAGCGAATTCGCGCCCGCGCGCGCCGCGGCCAATCGGCGCGGTCGCCACATGGCCGCGCTCCAATCGTTCGCCGTCAACAAGATCGGTGCGCAGACCTTGACCGACCGGCGAGAGGGTGAGCGCCAGCGTCGCCTCGGCCATGCCGTAGCTGGCGAGGAATGCGCCCGGATCGAATCCTGCGGGCGCGAAAGCCTGCGCGAAGGCGGCGAGGGGACCTGTACGAATCATGTCCCCGCCCAGACCGGCAATGCGCCAGCACGACAGGTCCAGTCCCGCCATGCTCGCCGCTCCGGCCCGCCGGGCGGCGAGGTCGTAGCCGAAGGTGGGGGCATAGGAGATCGTGCCACGCCGGCTCGAGATGAGCTCGAGCCACAGCCCTGGGCGGCGCACGAAGGCGCCAGTGGGCAGCAGGTCGATGGAGCACTGAAAGGCAAGGCCGCTCAGGAGCATGCCGACCAGACCCATGTCGTGGTACAGCGGCAGCCAGGAAACCGCCCGGTCACGCGGGGTGATCGCAAGGCCGTCCCGCCCGATGGCTGAGACATTGGCCATCAGCGCCTTCTGGGTGACCGCGACACCCAGCGGAAAACGCGTGCTGCCGGAAGAAAACTGGATGTAGCAGAGGCCATCGCCCTGGGGCGCGGGCAGGTCGCTCGCGCCCGACCGCGGCACGTCCGCCAGCACGCCGCACAGACGCAGGCGCAGTCCATCGGCCGCCTCGACGAACCAGGGCGCCAGCGCCGAAGGCGCGAACGCGGCGCTGACCTTGGCCGAGACCATCATCCTGCGGACATGAGCCTGATAGGCGTCCTTGCCGCCGAACGGGGCCGGCAGCGGCAGTGGCGCGGGGACGAGCCCGGCGTACTGACAAGCGAAGAACCCTCTGAGGAAGTCGCCGTCGCTATCGGCCGCCAACGCGACGCGGTCGCCCGGCTGCAGGCCGGCGCAGAGCAGGCGCGCTGCCGTCGCGCGGGACTGCTCGCGGAGGGCCGCGTAGGTGAGGCTCTCGACCAGTTCGCCCCGGAGGGAGTGAATATTCACTCCCGTGCGCTGCCTGGCGGCATAGTCCAGAGCCTCGGAGACCGCGCCGAAGTCGCCCTGGCGCAGGGCGCGACCAGGATCGGTAGGGGTTGGGGTCAAGTGAAGCGATCCGATCGAAACTCTCCCAGATCGTTGCCTGCCAGATTCGCTTCATCATGGCATGCGCTTCGGCCCCCCGTCATTATCGACGATGCCTCTTGCGCTGATAGAGGCTAGGATGCCGCCGCGCCGAGCAGGCTTGGGTGTGGAGCTGCAATGAGCGAGATCCGCGTCGGCGAGGCCGCAACGCTCGGCCGTCCAAGCCTCGGGGCCTTGATGAAAGAGGCTTTCGACACCGACGCTTGGCGCCGTGAACGCAGGCGGGATCTCAAACCGCTCCGCCGGCTTCTTCCGTTTGTCGGCGACCATCTTTTGGATGCTGTGATGGGCGCGGTGTTCCTGCTCGTCTCCACCGGAGCGCTTCTCGCCCTGACGCTTGGTCTGAGGCTCGTCGTCGACCGCTTCGAGCTCCACAGCGTGCATGCGCTCGTCCTGGCGTTTCTGTGGATGGCGGCGGGCGCCACGCTTCTGGCGGCGGCCACCGGCCTTCGACTTTATTTCGTTCAGAAGCTCGGGGAACGGGTGGTCGCCGATTTGCGCAAGGTGGTGTTCCGCCACGTGCTCGGCCTGGATCTTGCGCATTTTCTGAAACTTCGCACCGGCGAGGTGCTCTCCCGGTTGACCACGGACATGACGATCGTCGAACGCACGGTCGGCAATGTCGTCCCAGTGGCCCTCAGAAACATGCTCACTCTCACCGGGGCGCTGGTTCTGATGGTGGTGTTCAGTCCCAACTTCACCGGCCTTGTGCTGATCCTGGTTCCCGTCCTGCTCACCCCCCTCTTTCTCATGGGTCGGCGCATGCAGAGGCTGTCGGTGCGCGCCCAGGACCGCTTCGCCGAGGCGATCGGCTACGCCGGAGAGGGTCTGGATGCGATCGAGACGGTCCAGGCGTTCGGCCAGGAGGACATGGTCGCCGCCCGCTTCAATCGCTCGGTGGAAGGCGCGTTCGACGCTTCCCTGGCCCAACTCCGCGCCAGGGGCCTGATGTCGGGCCTGATGATCACCCTGGTGTTCGCCGGGATGCTGACCTTGCTTTTCCAGTGCGCGCTGGCGGTGTTCATCGAGCGCACGCCGTCGGGCCAGCCGGTCATGACCGGCGGAACTTTGCTGCAACTCCTCGTCCTGGCGCTCCTCGCCGCTTCGGCGGTCCGAGACCTTTCCGAGGTCCTGGGCGAAATCCAGAAAGCCTCCGGCGCGGCCGAGCGGATCGCGCGGATGATGGACACGGAGCCGGCGATCGCGGCCCCGGCGAAGCCCATGGCGATGCCGGCCAATCCGCGCGGCGAGGTCTCGTTCGAAAATGTCGTCTTCGCCTATCCTGGCCGCGGCGGCGCCCCAGCGCTGAACGGATTTTCTCTACACGCGAGACCGGGTGAAAGAGTGGCCCTGGTCGGGCCGTCTGGCGCCGGCAAGAGCACGGTCCTTCGCATCCTCCTGCGCTTTTACGATCCCGATCACGGGGTCGTCCGAATCGATGGAGTCGATCTGAAGACCGCTGATCCGCGCGAGGTTCGCGACAGAATGGCCCTGGTGGCCCAGGACACTCCGTTGTTTTCCGGATCGGCGGCCGAGAACATCGCCTTTGGCCGCTCGGGGGCCACCCGACAGCAGATTCGCGACGCGGCGGTGGCCGCGCAAGCCGAGGGCTTTCTCGCCGCGCTTCCGCACGGCTACGAGACGCTGGTCGGCGAGCGCGCCAAGACCTTGTCTGGCGGCCAGCGCCAGCGCCTCGCCATCGCGCGCGCCCTGATCAGAGCTTCGCCGATTCTGCTGCTGGACGAAGCCACCAGCGCACTGGACGCGGAGAGCGAGCGACTTGTTCAGCAGGCCCTGCATCAGGCGATGGAAGGGCGAACCACGCTCGTGATCGCCCATCGCCTCGCCACGGTTCTTGAGGCGGATCGGATCGTGGTCATGGATTTGGGCAAGGTGGTGGAGGAAGGTCGTCACGACGAGCTCCTCCGAAAGGGGGGCCTCTATGCGCGCCTCGCCAGGCTGCAGTTCGGGGCCAAGGCGGCGTAGCCCTACGCCAGTTGTGCGAGCCCACGGAAGAGCGCGGCGTTTCGCCGGCGGCGCGAGGCCACCAGCCACACCAGAACTAGGTTGAGCGCCGTGGTCTCGAAGAGGAAGAACCACGCCGGGCTGCCGGGAGGAATGAGCATGCTCAGAAAGGCGGCCATGGTGCGGGTGTTGCCACTCAGCCAGAAGCTCGAGCGGACGACGGGCGCGAAAATCCCGGCATAGAGTCTTCGGGCGGCGGCGGCCCTTGACTGGCCGGCCGCCAAAGGGCCCGCCATCGCCGCCTCGACTTCCCCCTCCCCGGCGTCGGTGAGGCTTGATATGCGCAGATAGAGCGCGCCCAAGGCGCCTTGGGCGGCGCCCTTCTGCTCCAAGGCGGCCACGCTCTGGCGCATCCAGCCGGCGTCATAGACCCATCGTCTGTAGGTCTTGCGACCGGTCTCATAGGCGTTGGCCTGGACAAAATGCGAAAGCGCCGCCGCCCCCGCCAGGACCCATGCGAGGGGTCCCATCTGGCGTTCCAGAATGGCTCCGAAGGCGAGATACAGGATCGCCTGGCTCAGGTGGTCGCACACTCCGTCCACCAGCTCACCGATCGGGGAGGCTCGGCCCGTCCGCCGGGCGAGATCGCCATCGGCGCCGTCCAGAACGTGCCAGACGAACTGCAACGCGACGCCACCCAAAGCCGCCCATGGCCAGGGCGCGGCGAAGTAACATCCGGCGGCCGCGGCGGCCGCGGCGACACTCGCGAAGGACACCTGATTGGGCGTGACCGGAGAAGTCACAAGTCGCGAGACCAGTGCGCGGGAAAGCGGGTGGACCAAGTAGCGGTTGGTCGGCTCCTCGATCTCTTGCGGGCGGCCCGGCGCGGGGGGGATTTCGCCGGCGGCCGTAGCCGAGGTCTCGCTTGATCTCATGACACGGTTTGCGTCCTTTGGAGCGGCGCGCGGATCGCCTTCTCTTGTGAGGCGGGAACTGAGGCGCTACCTTGCCCGCGCCCAAAGGGAACCAACAACCGGTCCGTCAAGGGACCTTTTTGACAAAATCGGCGGTCGGAGTCTCTTTCGGGCGTCCGCCCGGCCACCGCAAGTTTCGAAGTCCCCGAAGGGAAAGCTCATGGCGAAAATTCGCGCGGCTCTCGTTGGCGTTGGCAATTGCGCGAGTTCTCTGGTCCAGGGCGTAGCCTATTACCGTGCCGCCAACGATAACGGCGTCGGCTTGATGCACTGGAATCTCGGGGGGTACGAACCAAGCGACGTCGAGTTCGTGCTCGCCTTCGATATAGATGAACGAAAGGTCGGAGCCGATCTCGCCAAGGCGATTTTCGCCAAACCCAACTGCACCGCCGTCTTTGCGGAAGTGCCCGTTTCGGGCGTGAAGGTCAGGATGGGCGCCGTGCTCGACGGAGTGGCCGAGCACATGGAGCAGATGCCGGCCGACCGCAGCTTCGTTCGCGCCGAAGACGGTGAGCCCACCGCGGCGCAGGTCGTCGAGGCGCTTCGCTTGGCGCGCGCGGACGTCTTGGTGAATTTCCTTCCCGTGGGCTCCGAACAAGCCACCCGCTTCTATATGGAATGCGCTCTCGAGGCCGGCGTCGGCGTCGTCAACTGCATGCCCGTGTTCATCGCCAGCGATCCGAAATGGGAGCGGCGGTTCAAGGACAAGGGATTGCCGATCGTCGGCGACGACATCAAGGCGCAATTTGGGGCGACGATCGTCCATCGCGCGCTGACCAACCTGATGCGGCAACGCGGCGTTCGCATGGACCGCACCTATCAGCTGAACACCGGCGGCAATACCGACTTCCTGAACATGATGGATCGAGGAAGACTGGCGTCCAAGAAGGTTTCCAAGACCGAGGCGGTGCAGGCGGTCATGGCCCAGCGGCTGGCGGACGAGAACATCCACGTCGGACCGAGCGACTACGTCCCTTGGCTCAATGACAACAAGCTCTGTTTCCTCAGACTCGAGGGCGCCCTCTTCGGCAATGTGCCGATGAACATCGAGGTGCGACTCTCGGTGGAGGATTCTCCCAATTCGGCGGGGGTGGTGATCGACGCCATTCGTTGCTGCAAGCTCGCCATGGATCGAGGCACCGGAGGCGCGCTCATCGGTCCCTCGGCGTTCTTCTGCAAGCACCCGCCCGAGCAGTTCACCGACGACGAAGCTCAGAGGATGACCGAACTCTTCATTGAACCGCAGGCTCGGGTCGCCGCCCAGTGAGGGGCCTCATCGTGGCGGCCGGGCAAGGGACCCGGCTGCGCGACATCGCACCCTCCAAGCCCCTCGCCATCGTCCGCGGAGTTCCGCTGATCGAGCACGTGATCACCTCCGCCCATGCGGGTGGTGTGAATGAATTCGTGGTCGTGACAGGCTACCAGGCCGATCGCCTGGAGAGCTTCCTGCGCGCGCTGTCGGCGCGGCGGGACTTCGCCATCACTACCGTGCGCAATCCAGATTGGCGTCTCGCCAACGGCCTGTCGGTCGTCGCGGCCGAACACCTGTTGGGCGAGCGCTACGTCCTCATGATGTCCGACCATCTGTTCGACCCGGATCTGTTGCGTGGCCTCCTGGGCGCGGCGCAGCCGAGCGGGCGCGTTGTCCTGGCGATCGACCGCAGGCTGGATAATCCCCTTGTCGATCTGGAGGACGTCACCCGCGTCGAGACCGACCCTGACGGAGCCATCAGGCGGATCGGCAAGCTCATCTCGCCCTACGACGCGTTCGACACCGGGGTCTTCCTTGCGTCCGATGCGCTTTTCGCGGCGATCCGCGAGGACCTCGCCGCCGGCGGCGGCGGCGGAATTTCTGGGGGCATGGGCCGATTGGCGGCGCGAGGCATGGCCTACACCCACGACATCGGCGAGCGTTTCTGGCTGGATGTCGACGATGCTGTCGCGCACGGCCAAGCCGAACGGATGCACGCCTAGGCGGACGCCGCGAGCGCTTGTTCCACCGGCATCGCGGCCTGTTCCATGAACAGGCGGGTGTAAGCGTCGACCATTGGGTGGATGTCAAAACAGGCGGCGCGTGTTTTGCCGTTGACGGCGAAACGCGACCCGAGTTCGGGTCTCGCCAGCAGCATGTCCATGCCTCGGGCGAAGGCGTCAGGGTCGTCGGGCGCTACGACCCACCCGCTCTGTCCGTGCTCGACCACTTCCCTTGGTCCATAGTCGCAGGCGGTCACGAGAATTGGAACGTGGCAGGCCAACGCCTCGGCGACGACGCTTGGAAAGCCCTCCCAACGTGAAGGCAGAACGAACAGCGCCGCCTTTGAGATCCAAGCCCACGGATTCGCCCGGAAACCCTCGAAGCGCACGCGATCGGCGATGCCGAGCTGTGCGGCCTGTCGCCTGAGGTCGCCCTCCAGACTGCCTCGGCCCAGGATGACGAGATGCAAACCGCGCGCGCGCTTGCTGGCCGCAAAGGCCCGCAGAAGGATGTCGTGGCCTTTCTGATGTTCCAGCCGTCCGGCGGTGACGATGAATGGGCGCTCCTTGGGCCAGGATATCGGTTCCGCGGCTTGCCGCCGGACATGCGCGAGATCGATGGGATTGTGGATGACCCGGACCCGGTCCGGGTCCAGCTCGAGGGTGCGTTCCAAGCCTCTCGCCATTTCATTGGAGTTGGCGAGGAAACAGTCGGCCGCCCGGTAGCATCGCCGGGTGAGGCTCTTGATGAGCGCCCGGCCCGTTGGGCTCGCCAATTCATCGTCTATGACCGCGTCGGTGTTGTTGCCTTCCCGGGCAATCCATCGCGGGCGGTCCTGGCCGAGGCCCTTGAGGACGAAGTAGGTGAGAACGCTCATTCCCTTGAGAAAGCTCATGACCACCTGCGGGCGATGGGCGCGGATCATGCTCGCCACGTTGGCCGGCGCCAGAACCGCCCCGGCAAGAAGCTTGCGGGGGCGGTAGAAGCCGGAGTTGCGCCCTTCGAAGGTGAGCCAGTCCTGGCCTATCGGCGAAACGTCGACCCGGCGCACATCGGCGTCGCCGACAAAAGGACCGGCCTTGCGCAACAGGCCCATTCGCACGTCGATGATGTCGGGATCGCAGCGGTTCACCAGGTGGACGGCGACCCGCTCCGCGCCGCCGCCGTGAAGCGAGGAGAGCAGCAGCATGACGCGCACAGGCTCGTTCATGCTATGCCCCGCCGCCGACGAATCCCCGACTTGAGTTGCTTCTAGCCGTCGCGGGCGCCCTGGGGCAACGTCGTTGTGGTGAGGGCCGCGCGCTGTCGGTAACCGGGTTCGAATTTCTGTGGGGGTCGGACGCCTTTTGGCGGCGCGCCGCGCGCGACATCGCTCTCGCGCGACGCCGCCTGTTCGTCCAGGCCATGACCTTCGAGGGGGACGCCGCGGGCCTTCGCGTCGCCGCGGCGATCAGGGACAGCGTGGCTGTCGATCGGCGGGTGCTCGTGGACGCCTACACTCGGCACGTGGTCAATGACCGGTTCGTGTGGACCCCTTCGGCCCTGGCGGACAGCGCCTTGCGCAACGAAATCCGCTCGACGCGGGCGATGTTCGTCGGCTTGGCGGCGGCCGGCGTAAAGGTGCGCATGACCAATCCCGTCGGCGCCTTTTTCAGCGGATACGCGGCGCGCAACCACAAGAAGCTGATCCTCGCCGACGATGTCGCCTACATCGGAGGCGTCAACTTCAGCGACCACAACTTCGCATGGAGCGATTTCATGATTCGCTTCGAAGGGGCCGCGGCGGCGCGGTTCCTCGCGGAGGATTTCGAAGCGACCTTCGCCGGAGTTCCCCGATCGCGACGGGCCGATATCAATCAGCTCCGCCTCTATTCTCTGGATGGGCGGACCAATGCGAGGGCCTTCGCGGAGGTCATGGAGCTCATGAATTCAGCGGAAAGGGAAATCACGGTCGTCAGCCCCTATCTTACCTTTCCCTTCACCGACACCCTTGCCGAGGCGCGCCGCCGGGGGGTGAGGGTTCGCCTGATAACTCCCCGGGTGAACAACAAACCCGCCGCGCAGCGCTACGTTCTCGCCCAGGCGCTGCGACACGGTTTCGATGTCCGCTTCGCTCCGCCGATGAGCCACGTGAAGGCCATCCTCATCGATGACGAGCATCTGATCGCCGGTTCATCGAATTTCGACTTCGTGAGCTTCGCGGCGGAGGAGGAGCTGCTGGCGATCATCGCTTCACCGGCGTTAGTCGAGGAGTTTCGAAAGGGATTGAACACTCTGCTTGGGGACGTCGTGGACGGGCCGTCCGAAGGCGTGGACCGAAGCGAGTGGTTGGTCACCGCGTTGATGAAGATCGCCGCATGTCTTGTCCGCGCCTCCAGCGCCGCGAGGCGAACGGCGATCGACTGGCCGAACTAGTCCTGAGACGGATCTCGCCCCGGGGGCGCTCCTCACGCCGCCGCGGGGACGATCGTCTGCGGCGATCGCCAGGAATCGAGAAAGCTCGCCTGATGGACACAGCTGACTGTACAGAACGGGGCGCAGGGCTTGACGGCGCTGTAGGCGGCGGCGATTTCAGCCTGTCCATACTCCAGCAACGGAATCCCCGGCGATCCGCGCTGCTGGGAGCAGTAGTGCACCTTGCCGTCTTCGCAGATGTAGAGGTAGCGAGCGCCGGCGCGGCAGCGCCAGGTGTTCGGTCTTCCCGCGACCAGGTTCTTCTGGAACACGAGGTGGTTGAGCCGGTGCGCCAGGGAGCCCGCCTTCGTCAGCGTTTCATAGACCCTCGACTGGGTAGCCGAGAGCGGTGCAAGGCCGCCGTCGGCGTCGTGGAGAACCCCGACCGTGTGACTGAAGCCGAGCGTCTTCGCGGTTCTGGCCACCTCGAGGGCGTCTTGCGTGCGCTCCTCCGAGATCCCGAGGACCGAATTGATGTTGACGTGGAACTTGGCGTGCTGAGCCAGGAGCTTCAGCTTGCCGCCGAGGGACTTCAGGGTCTTCTTCGAGATAGCATCAGGCTTCACGCCATCGATCGAGATCTGCAGTTCCTGCAAACCCGCCGCGTTCATCCCCAGGATCACCTTGGTGGTGAGCAAGAAGCCGTTGGTGATCGTGGTCGCGACCATGCCATGGGAGCGGATACGCCGCACGATCGCATCGTGGTCGGGGTGGGTGAGCGGCTCGCCTCCCGTGAGCGTGACGATCTGGGCGCCGAGCCTGGCGAGAGCGTCGATGCGTTCCAGCACCTGGGGCAGAGGCACGGGCTTGGAGACCTTGTCGTATTCGCTGCAGTACGCGCACTCGAGATTGCAGTAACGGGTCACCACCACGTGAGCGAGCAGAGGACGGCGCTTTGACAGGAGGATGCGCGCCGCGACCCTCAGCCCATCGCCGATGCCGACTCCTGCCATTCGCCACCTTCATCCCATCTGTGCGGGCGGACCATGACGTGTGCGGACCGCCGTGTCACCCGCCACGGCGCCGTTCGTCATGGGTGGCGCAGGCGAATGCGCACCGTGTTGTCGCCGGCGCGCGCGAAAAACCGGACCGCTTCGAGAGACGGCTTACTGAACGTGATCCTGGGATTGTTGGAGAAGCCGTAGGCCTCGGTGGGGCCAAGGGGACCGATGTCGAACTTCATGTTGGCGTTGGCGTCATGGTAGACCGCGACAGCGTAGGTCCCGGGCCCGCCCAGCCAGATGCACATGCTGGTCGTCGGCGACCGCGCCGCGGCGCGCCAGACCTTCAACGCGCCATTTCTCACCAGGAACCGAGCCTTCGCATTTCCGTAGAGAGTGGCGGCGATCAACCCCTTGTTGGAGGCCACCCCCTCGACAACCACGGAGAGTCGCGCACTGCTGGGCCTGCCCTCGCAATCCTGGGCGAACGCCGCGATCGGCGCGCTCGCCAGCACTCCGACCAAGATCGTTCCAGCCGACTTCCACGTCATCATCGTCGCCAACGACCTATCCTCTGGGCGTGATCTTGCGGCTCCAATGACAGAATTATGGTTGAGGTCGGGTGTACGCGATGCGGTGGGGCGGCGGCGCAGGATCAGCTGCGAACCTTGGATGAGACGGGCCCATGGGACAGGAAAGCATCGATGCCGCCTCTCGCCGACGGGAATGCGAGGTTCTGCGCCATCCGCAGCGCCGCCAGTTCGTACGCCTCGGCCAGCGGCAACTCGACCTGTCGCTGGAAGAACGCCTTTCCGAGCGCCGCCGCCTCCGCGGGCTTGGCCGCGATCGTCATGGCCGCCTCGTCGATCATTGCATCCAGTGAGTCCACATCGGCCACACGATTGATGAGTCCGATGGACGCGGCTTCCTCGGCGCCGACGAAGCGGCCGGTGAGCAGCATCTCCAGCGCGACGCCGCGACCGACCTTCCGAGAGAGGGCCACGCCCGGAGTTGAGCAGAACAGGCCGAGGTTTATGCCCGATACGGCAAAGCGGGCGCCGCGCTCCGCGTAGGCGAGATCGCAGCTGGCGACCAGTTGGCAACCGGCCGCGACGGCCGCTCCAGTGACCCTCGCGATCACTGGCTTCGGACACATCGCGATCGCGAGCATCAACTCGCTGCAGCGCCGAAAGAGACGTTCATGGACGCTCTGGTCGTTGCCGGCTCTCAGCTCGGCCAAATCGTGGCCGGCGCAGAACACGCGGCCGTTCGCGCCGACCACGATCACGCGGATCGAATTGTCGACGCCTGCCTCGGATACGGCGGTGAACAGGGTTTCGATCATCGCCGAGGAGAGGACATTGGCCCGCTTGGGGTCGTTCAGCGTCAATCTTGCAATTGGACCGTCGTCGATACGAATGACGAGGCTGTCTGCCATCGCGTCGGGCTCCTGTGGAGGTTGGAAGCAACTTCCAACTATACCGCGGGCGGTCAAGCGACTTGCGGCGTCCTTCGAAGGCGCCGAGGAGGTTCTCGCCTGGCTCGAAAGTGGCCTGAACGGTGACGAGGTTTCTGCCGCCGCCCTCGGGACCGATGGCGCGTCTGGCTCGCTCGGCGACGGCCATGCTCGACGCCCGGTTCGGCTAGACCCTCCGCGCGGCGAGCGCGCGCATCAGGGCCCTGACTCCGAACGTCCACGGCGGGGCGCGGTCCGAGGTGGTGACCCGGTTGACCAGGGCGCCGAGCGCGGCCGAGCGGATGGTCACCAGGTCGCCGGGCTTGTGGGTGAAGCCCTGGCCGGGGGCGTCGCGATCCTGGATCGGGGCGATCGATGTTCCGAGGAACAGCATCAGCCCGTCGGGGTATTGGTGTTCTGCGCCCATGGCCTGGGCGACGAGGTCGACCGGATCGCGGCTGATCCCGCGCATCGAACCGACGGCCTCCAGACGAAAGTCGTCGTGCCCCTCGACCAGGAGGCTCACCTCGGCCGTCCTCACGTCCTCCAGGCCGAAGGTGGCGTCGAACAGGCGCACGAACGGGCCGATGGCGCACGATGCATTGTTGTCCTTGGCCTTGGCGAGCAGAAGGGCGCTGCGGCCCTCGAAGTCGCGCAGATTGACATCGTTGCCGAGGCTCGCGCCCACGATCCTCCCGCTGGCGGCGCAAGCGAGCACGATCTCAGGCTCGGAGTTGTTCCACAACGAGCGAGGATGGATGCCGATCTCATCGCCCAAGCCGACAGCCGACATCGGCTGGGCCTTGGTGAAGATCTCGGCGTCGCGGCCTAGTCCGACCTCCAGATATTGCGACCACAGGCCCCGGCGCGTGAGCACGGCCTTGGCCTGATGGGCCTCATTCGAGCCCGGCTTCACCGCGGCGAGTTCGGGACCAAGGGCGGCGGCGAGTTCGGCTCGAATCCTCGAGGCCGCGGCCGGATCACCCTTTGCCCGCTCCTCGATCACCCGCTCGAGGAGACTGCCGGCGAAGGTCACGCCGGCCGCCTTGATCGCCTGCAGATCGCACGGGGCAAGCAATCGCCCCGAGGGCCGGGCCGGGTCGAACGCGGCGGCAAGCGCCGCCTCGATCGAAATGAGCCGCTCGCCGCGATGGCTTCGCACTCTCGCCGCTACATCGGGGAGTTCGAGGAGGTCGCTGACCGTGGTCGCGAGAGCGGAGAGGTCGACGAGCCCGTCTTCGCGCAGGACCACCGGGCGCGGTCCTGGCCAGGCGTCGTCGAGCCAGATCCTGGCGACCAGACAGCCCGCGAGGCCGTCGTCAGGCAAGACCTCGGCGTGGGTGGGGTTCACGGTTCGAGCTCCCGGAGGGCCGCGGTGGCGGCGTCAGGTCGAGGCCCTCATTGCGCCGGAGCGACCAGGGCGGCGGGGTCGGCGGCGGCGGCCCTGCGGCGGCCGCCCAAGGCATCCTGGATCTTCGCATAGGCGGGTCGGTCGAGCCGATAGGAGAGAAAGGTGAGCGTCGCGACGGTGTAGATGATCGCCACGCCGGGGCCATAGATCAGCCCGAGGTTGCGCAGGGTCCCCTCGGCGATCACGACATTGGCGCCGCCGTGAGCGGCGAGATTGGTCGGAAAGTGAATCAGGTCGAGGGCGACGCCCGCGACCAGGGCCCCGATCCCCGACGCAGCCTTCGCCGAGAAGTTCAGCCCGGCGAAATAAAGCCCCTCGCGGCGGGTGCCGAACAGGAACTCGTGTTCGTCCGCCGCGTCGGCCATCATCGACTGGAAAGCTATGCCGACGCATCCGACCACCGCGCCCAGGCCCACCGCGACCCCAATCAGGATCGCGTAGAGCGCCGGCCCGTTGGGTGGCAGGAACCCCAGGATGCGCAGCACGGTCATGATCGCGTGGTAGGCGATCAGCAGCAGGAAGCAGACGATGACCACCGATCGTTTCTCGACGCGGTTGCTGATGAACACGCTGAAGGGAACGCCGATGAGGACGCCCAGCGGCGCGCCCAGGGTCACCGCCTGGATGACCCAGTTGGGCATCTTCCAGAAGAATTTGGTGGTGTGCAGACTGAGCGTCGCGGCGGTACCCGCGCCGGTGAAGAGCAACAGCAGAGAAAGGAAGAGGATCACGAACGAGCGGTTGCGGAAGATCTCGCTCATGTCGCGGAAGAAGCGCCGCGCCATCGAACCCTTCGCGGGGGCGACGCGGTGCAGGCGGTCCAGCGCGCCCAGGGTGCCGAAGGAGGCGATACAAGCGCCGGTGAACGCCACGGCGGCGCTGGCCCAGCCGAACGGAGCGTAGGCCGCCCGGTGAAGCAGGCCCTGCGGTCCGCGCAGGAACACCAGGAGGCCCAGCGCCAGACAGGTGGCGCCGCCGATTACGCTGAACAGGAACCGCGCCGCGACGATGTTGGTGCGGTCGGTGTAGTCGTCCGAGAGCTCCGCCCCAAGCGCCACATAGGGCAGGAAGAAGGCGGAGTGCGAGATGCGCAGGACGATCGAGACGCAGGTCACATAGGCGAAGAGCGTGAGGTTGGACAGGCCGGTGGGAACCGAGAACAGAAGGCCCAGCGCCACGGCCAGGGGAAGGGCGGCGGCGAACATGAAAGGATGTCGCCGGCCCCACCGTGACCAGCTGCTGTCGGAGATCGAACCCACCAGAGGATCGGCCAGGGCATCGACGGTGAGCGCGACGAAGAGGGAGACCCCGGTCAGGGTGTTGGAGAGGCCGCAGACAGCGGTCAGGTAAAAGAAGAGGAATGTGGCGAGCGCCGCCTGCACGACGCTGTCGACGATCGTGCCGCTGCCATAGAGCGCCTTGAGCCCGAGGCTCAAGGGCCTGCGCCTGAGTTCCGCGGCGCTCACCGAGGGGAGCGCGCGGCTATACGACACGGGCGGCGGACAAGAGGCTTGCGGGCGTCCGGGCGATCACGTGGCGAGCCATAGCGCACAACCCCCTGGCGCGCGACGGCAAAGGCGGCCAGCCTTCTAGGTTCCGTCGCACAGCCGCGCGGAGCAATCTTGGCGAAACGACAATTGCGCGCAAAAGTGACGTCGAGACGAGCCATGACCTATCCCATCGCCACAGCGCGGCAGATCGCCTTCTTCGAAGATCACGGCTGGATCGTGGTCGAGAATGCCATCGAACAATCCGATCTGGATCATCTAGAACGATGGTGTGATGTGCTGCTTGAAAACAAAGAGAGATTCGCCAACGACTGGGCATGGGACGAAAAGGAGGCCCTCGAAAATCGGTCGTTCCGCATCGTCCAGTCCTCGCCCTCGTTTGTCTGGAAGGAGATCGCGGAGCAGGCTTACAGAAAATGGCTGGTGGCGTTCGCAGAGGCCCTGACGGGGATGAACCTCGGCTTCTGGTATGACCAGTTCCTCGCCAAGCCGCCAGGGGCGAGCATGCCCACTTTCTGGCATCAGGACGAGGGGTACTGGGGGCGCAATCTCTTTGACCGCGGGGTCACCGGATGGATCCCCCTTCAGGACGTCGATCCGGTCAACGGCTGCATGCACTTCATCGACGGCGGCCACAAACTCGGCGTCCTGCCGCACCACCTGGTGTCGGGCATGGCGAGCGACCTGCTGACCTGCGAGGTCGACGAGGCCCGTCAGGTGATCTGCCCGATCCGTCGCGGTGATGTCACCTTCCACCATTCCAAGACGCCGCACATGACCAACGCCAATACGTCACAGAACTGGCGCAAGGCGGTCACCAATCACATGCAGGCTGCGGGCGCCGGCGGCGAGGGCGACCACTATCCGTGGAAGATCACCGTCAATCAGCGTACCGGCGAGCGGATCACGCCGGCCAGCCGACCGCTCGATGAAGACAAGGGACAATAAGAACATGGCGGGATTCTCCGGCCTGGGAATGTCGCTGGGTAATCTCTCGCGGCTGTCCAGGGCGCAGTCGCGCTCGATCAGCCCGGAGAACTTCACCGGCGAGAAGGGCGGCGGCGCCAGGGCCGTCGAGGGCACGGGGGCGAGAATGGCCCGGGGCCTCGGTCAGGGCTGGAAGATCTCGCCGTCGATATTCATCGAACCCGGGGAAACCCGCACCTTGGCCGATATCGCGGGCTCTGGCGCAATCCAGCAGATGTGGATGACCCTGGCGCTCGGCAAATGGCGTCACTCGATCATCCGCGTCTATTGGGATGACCAGGATCAACCGTCGGTGGAATGCCCGGCTGGCGATTTCTTCGCCTGTGGGTGGGAGATCTACGCCCAGGTCACCTCGCTGGCGGTATGCGTCAATCCGGGCCGCGCCTTCAACTGCTATTGGGAAATGCCCTTTCGCAAACGGGCGCGGATCACCATGACGAACATCGGCGAGGAAAAGCTCTACGTCTATTACCAGATCAACTATTGCCTGACACAGGTTCCCGCGGACGCCGCCTATTTCCATGCGCAATTTCGCCGGGTGAATCCTCTTCCGTACAAGGATGTTTACACTATCCTGGATGGTGTGAAGGGCGCGGGCCACTATGTCGGCGCCTATCTGGCTTGGGGGGTCAACAGCTCCGGCTGGTGGGGCGAAGGCGAGATCAAGTTCTTCATTGATGGCGACGGCCCGCACCCCACGATTTGCGGGACCGGAACCGAGGACTATTTTTGTGGCGCCTACAATTTCGATGTCGGCTCAATGGCCCGTGATCCAGCCATCCAGCCGGCCTATCGCGAATTCAACAGCCCCTACGCCGGCCTGCCACAGGTGCTCCGACCCGATGGACTCTACAGATCCCAGCAGCGCTTCGGCATGTATCGCTGGCACATCATGGACCCGATACGCTTCGAGGCCGACCTTCGGGTGACCATCCAGGCGCTGGGTTGGCGCACCTCCAAGGACCGTCGCTACCTGCCGCTGCAAGACGATATCGCCTCGGTCGCCTTCTGGTACCAAGCCCTGCCGACGGCGCCATTCCCAAACCTTCCGGACGCTGACTATCTGGAGGTGATCTAGGGACGAATTCAGTTTCGGCATGCCGTTCACCGGGTCTGCGGTCGCCTCGGCTCGCTCCGCGCATGAACGGAGTCTGCGGGACAACCGCTCCGAGCTTCGAGGAGGTGGGCGACGCCTTCGCCGCGGGCCAGGGCGCCGCCGAAAGGTGTGCAACTCTGCGTCCATCGCGGGGGTGAGACCGTGGTGGACCTTTGGGCCGGGTGGGACGCGCCGTCGTGGACCGGAGACGAGGGACGCGCCTTGGGGCTACGGTGCGGCGGGGCAGGGGGCTGACGATGAAATGGCATATGGCGGAGATCTGGGAGACCGTCGCGGACACCATCCCCGACGCGCCGGCTCTGGTGAACGGCGAGAAGCGCCGCAGCTGGCGGCAGTATGATGATCGCGCCGCCAGGATCGCCTCGGCGCTGGCGGCCGCGGGCCTGGGCCTGGACGCCAAGGTCGGCATCTATGGCTACAATTCCAATGAGTATCTCGAGGCCCACTTCGCCGTGTTCAAGGTCCGCGGCGGGCCCGTGAACGTCAATTACCGCTATACCGAGGGCGAACTGATCTATCTCCTGGATGACGCGGACGCCCGCGCCCTGGTGTTCGACGCCGGCTTCGCCGCCCGGGTCGCCGCGATCCGCGGGAGCCTTCCCAAACTCGAGACTCTGATCGAGATCGATGATGGCTCGGGCGAACACCTCGAGGGCGCCCTGCGCCTCGAGGACCTCATCGCGGAGCACACGCCGCATCCGCGCCAGAGCTACTCCGAAGACGACATCTACATGCTCTACACGGGCGGCACGACCGGCATGCCCAAGGGCGTGATGTACCGCCAGGGCGACTTCAGCCAATTGACGATGGGCGGCTATGACCGGCGCGGCGTTCCCAGGCCGGCTTCGCGCGAGGAAATGGCCGCCGCGACCGTGCGTTTCCAGGAGAGTGGACAGGCGCCCATCAGCCTGGCGGCCGCGCCGCTGATGCACGGGGTGGGCATCTGGGGCGGGGTCGTTATTCCCCACAACCTCGGCGGCTGCGCCGTCACCTTCCGCAACGAGCACTTCGATTCACATAATTTATGGAAGATCGTCGAACGCGAAAGAGTCACCGACATAGCTCTTGTCGGCGACGCTTTCGCCAAGCCGATGCTGACGACCTTGCAGGCCGCGAAGGCCGCGGGCCGGCCGTACGACCTCTCGTCCCTGAGGCAGATCTATTCCTCGGGCGTGATGTTCTCGCGCGAGGTCAAGGAAGCACTGCTGGGTTTCGCCGACATCGTGATCGTCGACATCATCGGCTCGACCGAGGGCGGGGTGGGCTCGTCCGTGGTCTCCCGCGCCCTGCCAGGCGGCGAGACGGCGCAGTTCGCCATCAATCCCGCCGCCAGGGTGTTCAACGATGAGGACAAGGAGGTCGCCCCGGGCTCCGATGAAATCGGCATGGTCGCCAACGGCGGCTTCAGCCCGGTCGGCTACTACAAGGACCCTGCCAAGAGCGCCCGCACCTTTCGGGTCATCGACGGCCACCGCTATTCCTTTCCGGGCGACTTCGCCAAGGTCGCGGCCGACGGGACGCTGATCCTTCTCGGTCGCGGCTCTGGGTGCATCAACAGCGGCGGCGAGAAGATCTTCCCCGAGGAGGTGGAGGAGGCGCTCAAGGCCCACCCGGACGTCTTGGACTGTCTGGTCGTCGGCGTCGCCGACGAACGTTTCGGCGAGCGGGTGACTGCCGTGCTCTCGTGCGAAGGCGGCCGCGCCATCGACGAAGCGGCCCTGATTGCCTTCGCCCGCACTCGGATCGCCGGCTACAAGACCCCGCGCCGGGTGGTCCTCGTCGACCACGTCCGCCGCGCCGCCAACGGCAAGGCCGACTACAGATGGGCGAAATCGGTGGCCGTGGAGGCATCGACCCAGTGAAAGGCGTCTTTCGCCGATAGCTTGTGTGGCGCCGGCGCCTCGCGCCCGACTTTCAGCGCCCTTGCCCGATGTCGGTCGGCGTCGCTAGGGTTCCGGCCGCGATCGGAGGCGGGTCGCGCTCCGATGTCCGATGTCTTCATCTCCTACGCCCGCTCGACGGCGAGCCAGGCGGCCCAGGTCGCCGAGGCGCTTCGGGCTCTCGGCTATGGGGTGTGGCTGGACGATGAGCTTCCCGCCCACCGATCCTATTCCGACGTGATCGAGGAGCGGCTGAAGGCGGCCAGGGCGGTGGTGGTGATCTGGTCTGCGGAGGCGGTGAAGTCGCAGTGGGTGCGGGCCGAGGCCACCGCGGCGCTGGAGGCCGGGACCCTCGTTCAGCTCTGCATCGACGGCGCGATCCCTCCGTTGCCGTTCAACCAGATCCAGTGCGCGGATCTGAACGGTTGGAGCGGCGACCTGCAATCGCCTGGCTGGCGCAAGGTCGTCGCCAGTATCGGCGAGCTGATGGGTGGCGGGGCCGCCGTGCGCGTCACACCTCCCGAACCGCCGCCGCCGCTGCCGACCAAGCCCTCGATCGCTGTCCTTCCCTTCGCCAACCTCTCAGGCGATCCGGAACAGGACTACTTCGCCGATGGCATGGTGGAGGAGATTGCCGGGGCGCTGTCGCGGTTCAAATCGCTGTTCGTCATCAGTGGCGGCTCGGGCCTGTCGTTCAAGGGCAAGGCGACGAGCCCCCAGGAAGCCGCCCGTATCCTTGGGGTCCGCTATGTGCTGGAGGGCAGCGTTCGCAAGGCGGGGATCCGGGTGCGGATTGCGGTGAAACTGATCGACGCCGCCGATGCGGCGCAGATCTGGTCCGACCGGTTCGAGGATACGCTGGACGACATTTTCGCCCTGCAGGACAAGGTGGCGGTCAGCGTCGCCGCCGTCATCGCGCCGGCAGTGCGCGAGGCGGAGTTTCAGCGCGCATCGGCGCGTCCCACCCAGAACATGGGAAGCTACGATCTCTGCCTGCGCGGCCAATCTCTCTATCGATCGGTGGCGAAGAGCGACGTGTTGGCCGGGTTGGACCTGCTCGACGCCGCCATCGCTCTGGACCCGGATTATGCTTGGGCCATGGCCCTGGCCGCCACCTGCCACGCGTTCATCATCTTCTACGGATGGTCCGATGACCTCGATACTCACGTCGCCGAGGCCAGGGATCTGATCAAGCGTGCGATCGCGGTGGCCAGCGCCGACCCCGATGCGCTGGCCTATGTGGCGAACGCCATTTTGATGATCGGCGGCGACCTGGATACCGCGGCGCCGCTCGCCGATCAGGCCGCACAGCTCAACCCCGGATCTTCCTTCGTCTGGGGCTCTTCCGGCTGGGTAAGACTCTGTTCTGGAGAAACCGATCTCGCCGTCAGCCACTTCGAGACTGCGATGCGCCTGAACCCACTTTCGCCGGAACGTTCTTTCTACGTTTCTGGACTGGCACTCGCCCGCTTCGCCCAGGGTCGTTATCGCGAGGCCATCCCTCTGTTGAGGCAATCGCTCCAGCTACGGCCCGAGTGGCCGCTGAACCACGTATTTCTCGCCGCAAGCCATGGCCATCTGGGCGAGACGAGCGCCGGGCGCGAATGGATGGCGCGCTACGGGAAGGTTACGTCGGTCGATGTACGGACCCTGTTGCGGAACTGGACGATTCCGCCGTCTTTCAGGACCAGCTTCCTCGAAGGCATCGCCCTGGCCGAGGGCGGGGCGCCTCCCCAATCGCCCGCCGAGCCCAGCGCGTCGTGAGCGACGTCTTCATCTCCTACGCCCGCTCGACGGCGAAAGGGGCCCAGCGGGTCGCCGAGGCGCTGCGCGCTCTGGGCTATGGGGTGTGGCTGGACGACGAGCTTCCCGCCCACCGCGCCTACACCGACGTCATCGAGGAGCGGCTGAAGGCGGCCAAGGCGGTGGTGGTGATCTGGTCTGCGGAGGCGGCGAAATCGCACTGGGTGCGGGCCGAGGCGACCGCGGCCATGGAAGCCAGGACGCTCGTCCAGCTACGCCTCGACGGCGTCAGGCCGCCGATGCCGTTCAACCAGATCCAGTGCGCGGATCTGAACGGGTGGAGCGGCGACCTGCAATCGCCCGGCTGGCGCAAGGTCGCGGCCAGCGTCGGCGACTTGATGGACGCATCGGCGCCCGACGCCGCAGCCGCGACCGTCCACAACGCGCCGCCCCTGAGCCTGCCGGACAGACCGTCCATCGCCGTCCTGCCCTTCGGCGACGCGGAGGGCGCCAAGGAGGGAGACTACTTCGCCGACGGCATGGTCGAGGAGATCACCACCGCCCTGGCGCGTTTTCCCTCGCTGTTCGTCATCGCCAGCGGCTCCAGCCTCACCTACCGCCAGACCGCGCGCAATCTCAAGGCGATCGCCCAGGAGCTGGGGGTCCGCTACCTCCTCGAGGGCAGCGTCCGGCGCTCCGGCTCCCGGGTGCGGATCGCCGCGCAGCTGGTGGACGCCATCGAAGGCGCGCAGATCTGGGCCGAACGGTTCGACGGCACACTGGAGGACGTCTTCACGTTGCAGGATACGGTCGCGAACGCCGTCGCCGGCCAGATCGAGCCGAACATCCAGGCGGCGGAAATCCGCAGGGCCAGGGCCCGGCCGACGCAGGACCTCGGAGCGTACGAGCTCTACCTGCGCGGCATACAGCTGGCCCAGGCTTATGACCGGCCGTCCATGCTCGAGGCGATCGGCATGTTCGAGCGCGCCATCGAGCGCGACCCCAACTACGCACTGGCCCTGGCCTGGGCCGCCTGCTGCCACTCGCGCATTTCGGCCCTGGGCTGGAGCGAGGACGCGGATGAAAGCAGCTGGGTCGGGCTCGACCTCGCGCGCCGCGCGCTGCGTTGCAACGACGAGGATCCCGAGGTTCTGACGACGGTCGCCGAGGCGATAGCCGATCTCGGCGGCGACCTCGCCGACGCCGACGCCCTGATCGAACGGGCTCTCTCACGCAATCCCGGGGCCTCCTCCGCGTGGCTGGTGAGCGGCTGGCTCAAGCTCTATGCGGGTCGGCCTGAGTTGGCGCTGCAGCATTACGACAAAGCCTTGCGCCTCGATCCGCGTTCGCCCTATGGCCCGCTCGTCCTGATCGGCAAGAGCTTTTCCCTGGTCGCCTTGCGCCGGTTCGAGGAGGCGATCCCTCTCCTGAAAGAAGCGGTGCAACTGCGGCCTGACCAGAACGGCGGGGCCATGGCCCTGACCGTCGCCTATGCACATCTGGGGCGGCTTTCCGAGGCGCGAGCGGCGCTCGACAAGGTGCTTCCGGCCGCCATCGTCGGCATTCTCGGCGTCTTTCGCGACCCGGGCCTCAACGCCGTGATGCGATCCGGCCTCGCCCTTGCGGGGGCCGATGTCTGAGATCTTCATCTCCTACGCCCGTTCGACGGCGAGAGAAGCGGGGCAGGTCGCCGAGGCGCTGCGCGGTCTGGGTTATGGCGTGTGGCTGGACGATGAGCTTCCGGCTCACAGATCCTACTCCGACGTGATCGAGGAGCGGCTCAAGAGCGCCGGGGCGGTGGTGGTGATCTGGTCGGCCGAAGCGGTGAAATCGCACTGGGTGCGGGCCGAGGCCAATGCGGCCCTGGAAGCGGGCACTCTCGTTCAGCTCAGCCTCGATGGCGTCATGCCGCCGATGCCGTTCAACCAGATCCAGTGCGCGGACCTGAACGGCTGGAGCGGCGATCTCCAGTCGCTCGGCTGGCGCAAGGTCGCGGCCAGCGTCGGCGATCTGATCGGCGGAGCCAGTCCTACCGGCCCGTCAGGCACGCAGACGCCGCCCCCGCTGCCCTCCAAGCCCTCGATCGCGGTCCTTCCCTTCGCCAATCTCTCCGGCGATCCTGGGCAAGACTATTTCGCCGACGGCATGGTCGAAGAGATTGCCGCCGCGCTCTCCCGCGCCAAATCGATTTTCGTCATCGGCGGCGCCTCGGGCCTGTCATTCAAGGGCAAGAGCGTCACGGCGCGAGAGGCCGCCCGCACCCTGGGAGTGCGCTATGTGCTCGAAGGCAGCGTGCGCAACGCCGGGAACCGCGTGCGCATCGCCGTCAAGTTGATCGACGGCGCCGACGGCGCCCAGATCTGGGCGGACCGGTTCGAAGATACGCTCGACGACGTGTTCGCCCTGCAGGACAAGGTGGCGCTCGCCGTCGCCGGCGTCATCGAGCCGGCGGTCCGGGAGGCGGAGATCCGCCGTGCCTCGGCGCGTCCCACCGACAACATGGGAAGCTACGATCTCTGCCTGCGCGCCCAGGCGCTCTATCGATCGATCGCTAAGTCCGATGTGTTTGCAGCGAAGGATCTCCTGGACCGAGCCATCGCCATGGACGCTGACTATGGCTGGGCGCTGGCCTTGGCCGTCAGCTGCCAGTCCCTGATCATCCTCTACCGATGGTCGGACGACCGTGTGGCGCGAGTGCGCGAGACCCACGACCTGATCGAGCGGGCGATCAAGGCCAGCGGGAACGACGCCGCCGTGTTGGCTCATGTGGCCATGGCGATGCCACTGATCGGAGGTGACCCCCAAGCCGCCAAGACGCTCGCGGACCGGGCCCAGGAACTTAACCCCGGCGCCCCGACGGTCTGGGTGGCGGGCGGCGTCGTGCGGATGAGGCTGGGGGAGCCGGAGGTTGCTTTCGAGCACTTCGCAACGGCCCTTCGCCTGGACCCCCTGTCGCCGGATCGGCCCATTTGGGTGGGCCAACAGGGATACGCCCGCTTCGCCCAGAAACGGTTCCGGGAAGCCATCGAACTCACGATACAATCGGTCCAGCTCCGGCCCGACTGGCCGATGAACTACGCGATCCTCGCCGCCAGCCACGGCCATCTGGGCGAACTGGTCGCCGGGCGAGATTCGATCGCGCGGTTCCGCGTACTCACCTCCGTCGACATGCGCACCTTTGCGGCCCCGGGTTATCTGCGGCTCTTCCTGGATGGAATTGCGCTCGCCGAGGAGAAGATCCCGCCCAAGGCCGGCGCCGACCGAACATGAGCGACATCTTCATCTCCTACGCCCGCTCGCCGGCCAGCCAGGCTCGGGCGATCGCCGAGGCGCTGCGGGGCCTGGGCTATCGCGTGTGGCTCGACGACGAGCTTCCGGCCCATCGCTCGTACTCCGACGTGATCAAGGCGCCTGAAGGCGGCCAAGGCGGTGGTGGTGATCTGGTCGCCGGAGGCGGCCAGGTCGCACTCGGTGCGCGCCGAGGCGAATTCGGCGCTGGTAGCCGGGACGCTGGTGCAAATCAGTATCGACGGTGTCGCGCCACCGTTGCCCTTAAGTCAGATCCAACGCGCGGACCTCGACGGCTGGACCGGTGATCTCCAGGCGCCGGGCTGGCGCAAGATCGCCTGAAGCCTCGCCGAGCTGACCGGCGTCTTCACCCCCTGCGCGCGCCCGGCGGGTCGCCCGTCCGGTGCTCGCGCAGCCATGGCGAAGTGATCGCGGATAGTCTATGTATTACGTATTCTCGACAGGTAATACGGAGCTTGCATATGGCGACGACCGTGACCAGCAAGGGCCAGGTGACCATCCCCAAGCGAGTGCGTGATCGATTGCATATCGTGCCCGGCAGCCAGGTGGAATTCGACCTGACGCCCGCGGGCCAGGTCGTGCTGCTCAAGGTGGGCGCGGAGCGCCGGCCCAACCGGTTCGCATCCATTCGCGGCCGGGCCGGGGCCGGCATGACGACCGATCAGATCATGGCCCTCACGCGCGGCGAGACGTGACCGCGAGCCTCATCGACACCAACGTCCTGCTCGATGTCGTCACCGCCGATGCGGTGTGGGCGGACGGGTCGGTCGCGGCCCTGGACGCCGCCGCGATGGCAGGTCCGGTGTGGATCAACGACGTGGTCTATGCCGAGCTCTCGGTCCGGTTCGCCTCGATCGAGGCGCTCGACGCCATGCTCGGCGAGGCGCAGATCGATCTTGCGCCCATGCCCCGGGCCGCTCTGTTCCTGGCGGGCAAGGCCTTCGTGAATTACCGCGCCGCGGGCGGGAGGCGAACGGGCGTCCTGCCGGACTTCTTCCTGGGCGCCCACGCGGCGGTCCGCGGATGGAGACTCCTGACCAGGGATCTCGCGCGCTACCGAACCTATTTTCCGACAATCGACCTGGTCACGCCGCAGCCGCAAGGCGCCGGACGCGGCGATGTCTGACATCTTCATTTCCTACGCCCGCTCGACGGCGGCCCAGACCCAGGCGATCGCCGAGGCGCTGCGCGGCGCCGGGTATGGCGTATGGCTGGACGACGAGCTCCCCGCCCACCGATCCTATTCCGAAGTGATCGAGGAGCGGCTGAAGGCGGCCAAGGCGGTGGTGGTCATCTGGTCGGCGGAGGCGGTGAAGTCGCAGTGGGTGCAGTCGGAGGCGGACCGGGCGCGCGAGCAGGGCAAGCTCGTCCAGCTCACCATCGACGGCGCCCGCCCGCCCATGCCCTTCGACCGCATCCAGTGCGCCGACCTGGCCGGCTGGGGCGGCGATACGACGGCGCCCGGCTGGCGCAAGGCCCTCGCCAGCGTCGAAGCGCTGATCGGCGCGGCCGCCATCGATACGCCGCCGCCGCCGCTGCCTGCCAAGCCCTCGATCGTGGTGCTCCCGTTCACCCGCCTCTCGGCCGACGCCGACCAGGACTATTTCGCCGACGGCATGGTCGAGGAGATCGTCGCGGCCCTCTCGCGTTTCCGGTCGATCTTCGTCATTGGCAGCGGCTCGGGGCTGTCCTTCAAGGGCGCCCATGTCAGCCCACAGCTGGCGGCGCGCCAACTGGGGGTCCGTTATGTGCTGGAGGGCAGCGTGCGCAAGGCCGCCGGGCGTGTGCGCATCGCGGTCAAGCTGACGGACGCCGACCAGGACGCAGTCATCTGGGCGGACCGGTTCGAAGACACGCTCGAGGATATCTTCGCCCTGCAGGACAGGGTGGCGCTCAGCGTCGCCAGCATCATCGAGCCGACCATCATGTCGGCGGAAGTCCGCCGGGCCTCGTCGCGCCCGACGCCGGACCTGGGGAGCTACGATCTCTACCTGCGCACCTTGCCCTTGATGTCGAGATTTGCCCGAGGCGAGATCTTCGAGGCGATCGACCTTCTGGAGAAGGCCATAGCCTTGGATCCGGACTACGCCCTGGCGACCGGCGCCGCTGCGCTGGCGTACAGCCAAGTCTTTGTGGTCGCTGGCTGGTCGGAGAACCCGGCCGAACACCGGCGACGGGGGCTGGAACTCGCCCATCGGGCGCTGCGGCTGGCCGGTGACGATCCCGATGTGCTGAACTTCGTCGCCACCGCCATGTGGCACCTGGGAGAGAAGCTGGGCGACGCCATCGTCATGGTCGACCGCTCCCTCGCGCTCAACTCGGGCTCGGCTGTCGGATGGCAGACGAGCGGCTGGCTTCGCATCGCGGCGGGAGAGGTCGAGGTCGGCATCGGCCATCTCCAGACATCCCTGCGCCTGGATCCGGTCTCGCATCTGCGCCCGATCCGACTGACCGGCATCGGCGTAGGACGGTGCGTTCAGCGCCGCTTCGAAGAGGCGGTGGCCCTATTCAGGGAGTCGGCGCAGCTTCTCTCCGGCTACCCCAGCAACCATGCGATGCTGGCGTACTGCTATGGGAAACTCGGGAAGCGTGGCTCTGGACTGGCCGCCATCGAAAGCCTCGAGAGCTCGACGAGCGGCAGCATCGAGGACTGGGCGATCGTCGCGGTGGCGCCGAGCGCCCGCGCGGATTTCCTGGCGACCATTGCTGACTTGAGAGGCAAGCCCGCGGCGGCGCCCGTCTAGTCGCAGCGGCGCAGCCGCAGGCCAGCCGGCAGCGTCGTGGTCTGGTCGCGGCGGGCCTCCGACCCAGGGTCCTGAGGCCCACCGACGATGAGGATCGCGTGCTCCGCTCCGCGTTCCGCGCGGGGCGGGGCAGGAACCCGGGGGTGGGAAGACGATCCGGTCGCCCCGCCTGCGCCACCGCCCGGCCTCATGAAAATGAGTCGCAAGATTGGTCCGCGCCGCTAGACTTCCGCTCTCAGTGACAAGCCGCGGGGGATCGGGTGAGGGCTGGATCGATCGCAGCGGCCATCCTGGCCGCGTTGATCTGGTTCGCGCCGTCGATGGTGCGGGGCGCGACCGTCGACGCCGATGCGGAGGTCGCCGTCGCGATTTTCGCCGCCTCGGCGACTCAGGCGGCCGCGGAGAAGGCGGCCGACACCAAGATCACCACCTTGCGCGCCCAGATCGCCGCCCTGGCCGCCAGGGTCCGCGCCGGCGAGGCCAAGCGGGTTCAACTCGTCGTGGCCATGAAGGGCTTCGTCGCGGACCTGGCCGCCAAGGACCGCGCCTACGCCCAGGCGATCGCGGTGTTCCGCGGCGCGGTCACCGACATCGCCTCCACGCCAGAGGGCGCCGCGGCCCTCGCCCGATTCAACGGCGGCGACGAGGTCGGCGCCCTGGCCATACTGGACAGGCTGCGGGCCGCCGACGACAAGTCCCGCCAAAAACGCGCCGACATCGAAAGCGCGGCTCAGGGGCGGCGCATCGCCGCCCTCGCTCTGGAAGCCCGCAAGCGCGGCAAGGTCGAGACCGTCTCGGTGATCGCCCGTTACGAGGAAGTGACCCGGCTGGATCCGGGCGTGTTCGACGACTGGGTGCAGCTCGACCGGCTGTATCGGGCGGCGGGACGCCTGAAGGACGCGCGAAGCGCCGCCGGGGCCGCGGGCCGGGTCGCCGACAACGATCGCGACCGATCGGCCGCCCTGAACGATTCTGGCGAGGTTCTCACCCTTCAAGGCGATCTCGCAGGAGCTAGAAAGGCCTATGAACAGGGCCTCGCCATCGCCCGTCGCCTCGCCGCCGCGGATCCCGCCAACTCCGGCCTGCAGCGCGACGTCTCCGTCAGCCTGGTCAATCTCGGCAGCGCCCAGACCGCCCAGGGCGAACTCGCCGACGCGGGAAAGGCCTACGGCGAGAGCCTCGCCATTCGCCGCCGCCTGGCCGCCGCCGATCCTACCGACGCCACGCGCCAGCGCGACGTGTCGGTCAGCCTGGACCTGATCGGACAGCTCCTGATCTCCCAGGGAGAGCTTACCGGAGCCCGCAACGCCTATGAGGAGGAGCTCGGCGTGTTTCGCCGGCTGGTCAGCGCAGATCCCTCCAATTCCTACCTGCAACGTGACGTCTCGATCAGCCTGACCAGAATAGGCGATGTCCTTGGCGCCCAGGGTGATCTCTCAGGCGCGCGCAAGGCCGACGAGGAAAGCCTCGCCATCGCTCGCCGCCTGGCCGCCGGCGATCCCACCAACGCGAACCTCCAGCGCGGGGTCGCCGAGAACCTCGACAACACCGGCGATGTCCTGGCCGCCCAGGGCGAGTTCGCCGCGGCCCGCAGGGCCTATGACGAGGGGCTGGCTCTCCTGCGCCGCCTGGCCGCTTCGGATCCGACGAACACCATCCTGCCGGATCTGGTCGCGGCGAGTCTGGACAAGGTCGGCGACGTCCTGACCGCCCAGGGAGAATTGCCAGGCGCGCGCGCGGCCTATGAGGAGAGCCTCGGCATCCTCCGTCGCCTGGCGGCCGCCAATCCCACTCACGCCGACCTCGAGAGCGACGTTTCGTTCAGCCTGAACAAGATGGGGAACGTGCTGACGGCCCAAGGCGAGCTCGTCGCCGCGGGCAAAGCCTATGACGAAAGCCTTCTGATCCGCCGTCGTCTGGCCACCGCCGATCCCACCAACGCCGACCTTCGACGCGACGTCGCCGAAAGTTTGTACGGCCGGGGCGATGTTCTTGGCCGCGGGGGCGATCTCGCCGGCGCGCGCGAGGCCCAGGAGGAGAGTCTCGGCATCCGTCGCAGCCTGGCCGCCGCCGATCCGAGCAATGCCCGCCTCCAGCGCGATCTCGCCATCTCGCTCCGCCGGCTCGCGAATATTCCGGGCTCGGGGATCACCTGGGCCGAAGTCGTTGTCCAGCTCCAGGCCATGGATCGAAAGGGAACGCTCCTGACCGCCGATCGGCCCTGGCTCGTGGAAGCCCAGACGAGCGCCGCCGCGCCGGCCAAGCCGTAACCCTGCCCTCATCGCACGCCGGCGCCAACATGAGGAGAAGTTTGGGATCGAGCGCCCGGCCGCGCAGTCCTATGGACACGCGCCGAACCTAGGCCTATCCTCTAGCCTATGCCAAGAAGACAGACCGTGAGCGATGAACGCCATGTGAAGCTCTTCCGGAATGGCCGGAACCAGGCGGTGCGAATCCCGCGCGAGTTCCAGCTTCCCGGTCATGACGCGGTGATGCGCAAGGAAGGCGACAGGCTGATCATCGAACCGGTGGCGCCGAAGTCGCTCCTCGCGCTCTTGGCCATCCTCCAGCCGCTACCGGACGATTTCGCGCCAATCGCCGACGCGGCGGCCGATCCAGTCGACCTGTGACGCGGCGCCTTCTGGATACCAACATGGTGTCGGACCTGATTCGCAACCCCGCCGGACGGGTCACGCAACGCATCCGCTTACTGGGAGAAAGCGAAGTCTGCACCAGTATCGTCGTCGCCGCTGAACTGCGTTACGGCGCCGCCAAGCGAGGTTCGCCAAGGCTCACCGCTCAGCTTGAAGCTGTCTTGCACGCGATCGAGGTCTTGCCCTTCGAGGCGCCGGCCGACGGCGCCTATGGCGTCCTGCGCGCCCATTTGGAGCGGTCCGGGACGCCGATCGGCGGCAATGACATGCTCATCGCCGCCCACGCTCTTGCCGCCGGCTGCATCGTGGTCACCGACAATGTGTCCGACTTCTCCCGGGTTCCTGAACTCGTCTGCGAGAATTGGCTTCGGGAGGCCTGAACACCCGGCTCAGGGATGCCGCCAGCTTTTTCTTGCCAGCGTGCTCCCTTCGATGGGGAGTCCGGTTTCGCCTAGACGGGCGGGAACGGGCGCCCAAGAGCGAGACCTTCATCTGCTACGCCCGCTCGATTGTGAGAGAGGCGCGCCAGATCGCCGAGGCGCCACGGGGCTCTTTTCACGGTGTCTGGTCCAAGGAAGCGGCCAGGATTCCTTGGATGCGCTATCTGCTCGAAGGCAGCGTGCGCAAGGCCGCCCGCCGGGCCGCCAAACGCCGCTCCGCGGACGCGCGATTGGCTGGGCTCGATCCGAAGGCCGAATTACCTGCCTAGATTCCAGCGGCAGCCGCTCGAGGGCTGGCCAGCAGGCGCTTGGGAGCGACGCTCGACCACGCCAGTCGTAGCAGTTCCGCGATTTGGCCCTCGTCGCAGAGTCCATATCGGACGGAGGTCCAGCCGGCGCGGGCGGCGCTGGCGACGCGGACGCCTTTACCTGACACCGGCTCTATGACGCCGGGGTGGCCTTGGACCAGGTTATGCTGGTCTTCCAGGTCCAGCTTGATCGTCATCCGGCCCGGTTCGCGCAGCACCGCGAAGATTTTCTTGTTCACACGGAACGACGGCGCATTGAAGTGGTCGGACTGGGTCGTTTCCGGGAGGCTCAGGGCAATGAGCCGGACTTCGTCAAGGGTCGCCATCCCGCGATCATGGTGGGAAACGGACCCACAAGTCACGCGACTCCGTTTTCAGGAGCGCCGAGCCTGATTTGCCGAAACGCATGAGCGGCCACCGCCATTGCCAAAGCCGAACGTCCAGGTTGACGGCGTAGCGGAAACGAGCTTTCCGCCCAGGTGCGACGGGCGACCTGGAAGCTCGGGCGTCACCGGGGTGAGCTTCGGTCTCTACGCCGACTGCGCCGACGTCCTCAGCAAGGCTTCGCAACCGCGGCCGGCGCCCCGCCGTATTTCTCCGACTCTGCAGAGACTGACCGACCTGTCAGGCTGGCGCCCGCCGTCGACGCGCCTACTGCCTTTGCTGGGTGAAGGACCCTACGAGCCAGGGCATGCTGCCGAAGGTCATCGCGCCCCGGATTACCTCGTCCGGGCCGATGGTCCCTCGAAAGGTGATCGTGGTGGTGATGCCCCTGGCCGTGGTCGCGGTGTTGTGCCACCGCCAGAAGACGTTGCTGCCGTTCGTCGTGCCCAGCACCGGCCCCATCCCATTGGGTCCCTGGCAGGTTCCGGCGAGCCGACTGCCGGCCTGCTGGAAGGTGCATACCGGCGTTGCCGAACCGACCATCCGGCCGTTCGAGATGATGGTCCCGCTCACGCTCCAGGTCCCTGAGAGGTCTTCCGCGGAAGCGCGGCTTGGCGATATCGCGGCGATGGCGGCGCCGGCGAGCAGCACCGGCAGGAGTGAAAGAACCGCTCTCATGACGTCCCCCTGGTTGTCCGCCCCAGCACGGAGCATTCTGAGGCTAGGCTGAAGCTGATTTCCCCACAAGCGCCGCGCACCGGGGCGGCGAGGGAGCTTGGGGATCGCGAAGCATCGGGGTGACGACAGCCGCGCCGCCGGGTCCTATGGTTGCTGGGTGCGCGGTCCAGACGGGTGACCATGGGGCGTCAATGGTGGGACCTACCGGCGGCGGGAGGCGTGAGCGGTGAGCGAGCCCGCGCGAGCGGTCGCGCCCTCGCCGCCGCGGCGCGTCTTTCTGCGCTACTGGTCGCTGAATGTAGCTCTGGCCCGCCAGGCGGGCTGGGGCTGGATACCTGGCTTTACCTACAGCCAGGCGGAGCAGCGGCGGATGGGCGAACTGGCGGCTGCGATCGACCAACGGGCGAGGATCACCTGGCTGGCCGCGACGGCTCTGATCTTCATCCTGGCGGCGGCGGCGATGATGACCGCGGCCCTGGGGACGGCGTTGACCCTGCTGTGGCCTCATCCTGGCGACATTCCCGAGGCGGGATTCTTCGCCCTCCTGGCATTGGTGATGGTGCTGTCGATCGCGATCGGCCTGCCGCTCTCGATCTTCTTGGGAGGAGCGCTCGCCGACTGGGCGGCGCCGGCGCCCCGAAGCGTCGGTGCGCCGGGTGACGGCGCGCTCGAAGCCAAGGTGAGGGCGCAGTTCGCGCGGATGGCCGTCATCCTGGGCGTGTTGTTCACCGCCGCCGCGTTCGCATGGTGGGCCTTGCTGGGGCGACCACGGTGACGCCGCTGCAGCCTTTCAGCCTGGGGTCGGTCGCGGTGACGATCGAGGATCGGGTCGCGGTCGTGACCTTGGCGCGGGGCGACAGGCTCAACGCCCTTTCGGTCGAGGTCACGGAGGCGCTGAGGGCGGTCGCGCTGAAACTTCGCGAGGATGTGACGACCAGCGCGGTGGTGCTCACCGGGGTTCCGGTGTTCTCGGCCGGAGCGGACCTCGCCGATCCGGCGCTGGCGAAGCGCGCCGCCGCGCCGCTTCTCGAGCGGCGCGAATTGATGCGGATCGGTCCGGAAATGTGCGCCGCGTGGGAAGCGCTCGACCAGGTGACGATCGCGGCTGTGGAAGGCTATTGCCTCGGAGGGGCGCTCTCCCTGGCGATCGCCTGCGACTTTAGGATCGCCGGCGAGGGCGCGCATTTCCGCCTCCCGGAGATCCCGCTGGGGATGAACATGAGCTGGGCGACCCAGCCACGCCTGGTCAACCTGGTCGGGCCGGCGCGGGCCAAGCAGCTGGTGATTTTCGGCGAGCGGGTCGGCGCCTCGGAGGCCCTGGGCTGGGGGCTCATCGAGGCGACAGCGCCGGACGGCGGCGCCCTGGAGGCGGCGCTGGGGTGGGCGCGGCGCGTGGCCGCCCTGCCGCCGCTCTCGGTGCGGATGGCAAAGCGCGCGATTACCGAGATCGCCACCGCCCTCAATCCACTGGGGACATTCATGGACGCCGACCAGTACGCTCTGGCGGCTCTCAGCGAAGACCACAAGGAGGCGGTGGCCGCCTTCTTCGAAAAGCGGCCGCCGAAATTCACGGGTAGGTAGGGCCCCTTCGTCTCCCGCCCCCCGGGAGAAGGGTGGTTAGAAGGACGACATTGGCGCCTTGAACGACGGGACGCGAGCAATGCTGAAGTTGACCGACGCGGGCTTGCTGCGCGCCGAGGCCTATGTGGACGGCGCCTGGGTCGCCGCGCGGTCGGGCGAGCGGTTCACGGTGGCCAATCCCGCCACCGGCGCGACGCTCGCCGAGGTCGCCGATCTGGACGTGGAGGATGTTCGGCTCGCGATCGATGCCGCGGCGCGGGCCGGGCCGGAGTGGCGTTCCCTGACCGCCAAGGCGCGCGCGGTAGTCATGCGCCGCTGGTTCGAGCTGATCATGGCCGGCCAGGAGGATCTCGCCGCCCTGATGACCGCCGAGCAGGGCAAGCCCCTGGCCGAGACTCGCGGCGAGGTCGCCTATGGCGCCAGCTTCATCGAGTGGTTCGCCGAGGAGGCCAAGCGCACCTATGGCGACGTGATCCCGACCCACCAGGCGGGCAAGCGGATCGTGGTCATCAAGCAGCCGATCGGGGTGGTGGGGGCGATCACGCCCTGGAACTTCCCCAACGCCATGATCACCCGCAAGGCCGCCCCGGCGCTGGCGGCGGGCTGCACCTTCGTGATCAAGCCGTCGATGGAGACGCCGCTCTCCGCCCTGGCCCTGGCCGAACTCGCGCACCGGGCGGGCGTTCCTAAGGGAGTGTTCAACGTCGTCACCTCGACGAGGTCGCGAACCGTGGGCCTCGAACTGACGCAGAACCCCTTGGTCGCCAAGTTCTCCTTCACCGGATCGACCGGGGTGGGCAAGCAGCTCATGGCCCAGTGCGCCACCACCGTGAAGAAGGTTTCGCTCGAGCTCGGCGGCAACGCGCCGTTCATCGTCTTCGAGGATGCCGATCTGGACGCCGCGGTGGAAGGGGCGCTCGCCTCGAAATACCGCAACATGGGTCAGACCTGCGTCTGCGCCAATCGGTTCCTGGTGCAGGAAAGCGTCCACGACGCCTTCGCCGAGAAGCTCACCAGGCGGGTGGCCGCGATGAAGGTCGGCGACGGCGCCGATGCGGGCGTGACGCAGGGGCCGCTCATCAATCTCGAGGCCGTGGAGAAGGTCGAGCGCCTGGTCGCCGACGCCCTGGATGGGGGCGCCAAGCTCACCCTCGGCGGGCGCCGGCACGCCCTGGGAGGGACCTTCTTCGAGCCCACGGTGATCACCGGGGTGACGCCGACGATGGCGATCGCCCGCGAGGAGATCTTCGGCCCGGTGGCCACCTTGACGAAGTTCACGCACGAGGCGGAGGCGGTCGAACTCGCCAACGACACCGAGGTCGGGCTGGCGGCCTATTTCTACGCCAGGGACCTCGGCCGGGTCATCCGGGTGGCCGAGGCCCTGGAATACGGAATGGTCGCGGTCAACGACGGAATCCTGTCCACCGAGGTCGCGCCGTTCGGCGGGGTCAAGCAGTCGGGGATCGGCCGCGAGGGCTCCAAATACGGGATCGAGGAATATTTGGAGATGAAGTATATTCTCCTGGGCGGGCTGGACGGCTGATCGCCCGGCCAGGTGTCGGGGAAGGGAACCCATGCGCACCCTGCTCATCCTTGCGGCCGCCCTCACGTTGGCGGCCTGTTCGAAGTCGGAAAATCCCAATGTCGCCAAGGCCGGTTCGGACATGAACGCCGCGGCGGCAAAGACCGGCGACGCCGCCAGGAACCTCGCCGCGGCCACGGCCGCCGCCGCCAAACAGGCCGGCGCCCAGGCCAGGGTCGCCGCCGCCGGGGCAGCGGCCGGCGCCGGGGCGGCGCTGCAGGACGCCGGCGCCAAGGTCAAAAGCGAAGCGGCCGAGGAAAAGGACAAGGCGGGGGACTGACGAACCGAACACTTCTCCCAGCTGGAGAGGTAGACGTGAGCACCGCTGAGGCGCTCGAGGAGGCCCATGACCCCGATCGCCTGCGCGGTGCGGCGCGAGAACCTGCTCGGCGAGGGCCCGGTGTGGGACGCCCGGCGCGGCCGGCTGTGGTGGGTGGACATCAAGGGTGGCCGGCTGGAGTGGCTGGAGCCGGCGAGCGGCGCAAACGGCGGCTGCGCGGTGGAGGGCCAGGTGAGCGCCGTGGCGCCTCGGGCCGACGGCGCGGGCCTGGTCGCGGCGCGCAAGGATGGGATCGGCATCCTCGATCCCGCCTCCGGGCGGTTCGCGTGGCGATTCGACCCGGAACCCGAACGCCCGGGCAACCGGGCCAATGACGGCAATGTCGACCTGGCCGGGCGGTTCTGGTTCGGGACCATGGACGACGGCGAGACCAAAATGACCGGGGCGATCTACCGGCTGGACGCGGACTGGTCATGCACCCGGATCCTCGATGGCGTCGGCATCGCCAACACCCTGGTCTGTGGTCCGGGCGGAGATCGGCTCTACCTCGCCGACTCCCGGCGCAAGGTCATCGAGACCCTCGCGATCGACCCGCTGAGCGGCGCGGCCGGCGTGCGGCGGTCGTTCGCCGACACCCGCGGCCAGCCCTTCGCCCCCGATGGCTCGGCGGTCGACGAACAGGGCTTCCTGTGGAACGCGCAGTGGGGCGGCGCGAGGATCGTCCGCTACACGCCGGACGGCTCGATAGACGCCATCGTCCCGACCCCGGTCGACCAGCCGTCCAGCTGCGCTTTCGGCGGGGCGGACCTGGCGAGCCTCTACATCACCACCGCCCGCTGGGGTCTTTCGGCCGAGGCCCTGGCGCGTCAACCGCTGGCCGGGAGCCTCCTCGCCTTCACCCCCGGCGTGCGCGGCCTGCCGCTCGCGCCGTTCGCCGGCTGATGGCCTTCCTCGCCGGCGATTGGGGGACGACGAACCTCAGGGCCTGGATCGTCGCCGATGACGGCCGGGCGGGCCCGCGGCGCGACTTCCCGCTCGGCGTCGCGCGCCTGGCCCCCGGCGAGGCGGCGGCGCGCTTCGAGAGCGAGATCCGCCCGGCGATGGGCGCGCAGGGCCTGGAGGCGCTCCTCTGCGGGATGATCGGCTCGACCCTGGGATGGATCGACGCGCCCTACATCGCCTGTCCGACCTCGCTGGCCGGGTTGGCGGACGGCCTGACCCGGGCCGCCGCAGGGGTGCGTATCGTCCCTGGGCTCAGCTGCGAAGGTCTCGCCGGCCCCGACGTCCTGCGCGGCGAGGAGACGCAGATCCTCGGCTGGCTCACGGCCTACGCGGCCCGGGCGAGCGGGCGGCGTCTGCTCTGTCTGCCTGGCACCCACTCGAAGTGGGTGCTGGTCCAGGACGGGCGGATAGTCCGCTTTGTCACCGCCATGACCGGCGAGCTCTACGCCGTGCTGCGCGAGCACAGCATCCTGCGCACGCCGGCCGAAGTGGAGGACGGCGAGGCCTTCGAGGCGGGCGTGGACGCGGCCGGCGATGGCGGGGCGCTTTCGGCGCGGCTCTTCAGCGCCCGCTCGCGGGTGCTGGCCGGCGCGTTGCCGTCATCTTCGACCGCCTCCTACCTCTCTGGCCTCCTGATCGGGGCGGAAATCGCCGCCCTGCATCCCCTCCTCGGCGGAGAGGCTGGCGAAAGCGTCGAGCTGATCGGCGAGCGCGCGCTCTGCGCCTGGTTTAGCCGGGCCCTGGCGCGGCGCGCGCTGGCCAGTGAGGTGCGCGATGGCGAGGCGGCGGCCCTGGCCGGGCTGATCGCGATCTGGAACCGCACGGCGAGATGACTCGCAAGCGCTCTTGGAGGCGGACGCTGAGCAAGCCCGAATCCCAGGTAAGCTCCACCTCCATCGAACTACCGACCGCGGACGGCCGCGTGAACAGGTGAGAAACTGTTCAGCAGACAAATTTCCACCGGCGAGGCGCCAAGGATTCAACTCTCGCGCAGGCCAAGGCCGTCGATGCGGGCCCTGATCTCCGCGGGCAGGGCCCCAAGCGCCTCGGCCTCCACGCACATCGCCAGTTCGGCGCGGTTCTTGACCCCGATCACCACGGTATCCACGCCATGGATCGTCAGGGCGTAGCGGTGCGCCAGCAGCGCCGGATCGACGCCGACCTCGGCGCACAGGCCTCGAAACGGCGCGGCGCGCTGGAAGTCGAGGGCATCGGCGCTATCGGCCGGCGACTGGCGGTCCATGGCGGCGGTGAGGGCTCCGGCCTGCACCGCGCGGATGCCCATGACCCCGATTCCCGCGGCGGCGGCGGCGGCGATGATCGCGCGCGGCAGGGCGGCCTCGGAGAAGCTGCGCATGCCGCCGGCGCTGTCCAGCAGATTGGTCACCGCCTGGACGATGTCCGGCGCGGGATGGTGACCCAGGGCCTTGAGAATGGTCGCCGGAACGCCGACGCCGGTGATCCCCCAGGCGCCGATCCGGCCTTCGGCCTTCAGCCGCTCCAGGGCCGGGACGACATGGCCTTGGTAGAGCGACCACGGGCTGGCGAAGCGGTCGCGCCGGCTCTGGCCGCGCGCGTAGACGTAGTCGTCCTCACAGATGTTGCTGTGCAGGAAAAGGACATCGGCGCGCTCAACCCTCATCGCCGCCAGGCTCGCGGTGAGCGAAGCGGTCAGCCGCGGCGCGACCTCCTCGGGCGGCGCGGCGCCCAGGAAGCATTTGGTGGTGATGCGCACGCCGGGCGGAAGGCGCCCCTCGAAGGCGCTCGCGATCACCGCCTCGCAGTCCCGGTACATCGGCGCCGTGTCGATCAGGGTGACCCCGGCCTCGATCGCGGCGTGGACCGTCGCCACCGCTTCCTCGGCGGTGGTCGGGCCCCAGACCGCGCCCAGTCCCCCGCCGCCCAGGCTGATCCGGCTGACGTTGCGAAGCGGACCTGAGTTCACCGTGTGCATTGAACGGGCCTATGGCTCTTTCGAGGACCCGCCCGCGCCGGCGGATCCATGGACAGCGGCGCGCCAGGCGCGGTGGCGGGCGGCGGCCTCGTCGGCGGCGAGGCTCGGCTCGAATGTCCTCTCGTAGCGGACGAAGGTCGCGGCGTCGGCGGCGCTGAGCAGCCCCACCCCGCGGCCGGCGCAGATCGCCGCCCCCAGGGCGGTGGCTTCCCGCACGGCGTGGCGGCTGACTGGGCGGCCGAGGAGATCGGCCTGGATCTGGAGAAAGACCTCGCTTTGGGTCATGCCGCCGTCCACCCCCAGGACCTCCGGCGGCGGCAGGTCCGCCAGCGCGAACACATGCTCGAAGACCTCGCGCACCCTGAAGGCGACGCCTTCGATCCCCGCCCTGGCGATATGGGCGCGGCCGACCGCGGCGGTGAGGCCGCCGAGAAGGGCGGCGCGGGCCGGGTCGGGCGCGGGCGCGCCCAGGCCGGTGAGGGCGGGCAGGAACACCGCGCCGGCGGCCGTCTTCACGCTCGCCGCCAGGGAGTCGAACCGGCTGCGGCCCAGGCGGCACACGCCGCGCAGCCAGTCGAGGGCCGAGCCGGCCGACAGGACCATGCCTTCCAGGCAATAGGTCGTTTCGCCGCCGACCGAGGTGAGGACGAAGGGCGGAACGGCGGGGCTCTTGAAGACGAGAGCCGCCCCGGTGCCGAAATCCAGGGTGGCGGAGGTCCCAAAGGTGACCTTGGCGCGCCCCGCCCCGCCGCCATGAGCGATGAGGGCGCTCTGCTGGTCGGCGATGTCGGCCGTGATCGGGACGGCCGCGCCCAGCACCGAGCGGTCGGTGATGGCGATCGGCCCGAAGGTGTCGACAAGGCGCGGGAACATCGCCTCGTCCAGACCCTGGCGGGCGATCAGCGCCGCGTTCCAGGAGAGCGTCGCGAGGTCGAGATAGCCGGTGGGCCACGCCTGGCTGCGGTCGGTGGCGTGAACCGCTCCGCCGCTCAGCTTGAAGATCAGGAACGAATCGATATTGCCCCAGGCGAGATTCGCGCTGGCGCACCCCGCGGTGGCGAGGATCGCCTCGAGCTTCGCCGCCGCCTGCTGGGGAGCCAGGAAAACCCCGGACTCGCGCAGTTCCACCGCCCGCCGCGCGCCGCGAAGATCGTTCCACAGCACGAGCGGCGAGAGCGGTCTCGAGGTTCGGCGGTCCCAGACAACAGCGCTGGTCCGCTGCGAAGTGACGCCGATCGCCGCCACGTCGCCGATGCATCGTCCCGCGCCCTCGAGGCATCCGGCGATGAGCCGCCGTACGGTCCTCCACACGCCTTGCGCGTCCTGCTCCATCAGGCCCGGCCCGGGGGAGCGGGTCGTGACCGGGGCGCTCGCCAGCCCGGCCATGGCCCCACCGGGCGTGAACAGGGCGGCCCGGGCGGTGGTCGTACCGGCGTCGATGGCCAGAAGCAGTTCAGGCATCGGGGACGAGCACCCCGGGGTTCATGATCCCCGCCGGATCGAGAGCCTGTTTGAGCGTTCGCAGCAGGGCCACGCCCGAGACCCCCAGCTCCCTTTCCAGATACGGCCGGCGGACACGTCCGACGCCATGGTGGTGGGAGAGGCTTCCGCCGTGAGCCGCCGTGACGTCCATGATCCGCCGCCAGGCGTCGAGGTAAACGGCCTCCATGGCGTGCGGGCCGTCGGTCTGGGCGGCGAAGGTGAAGTAGAGATTGAGCCCGCTGCGATAGACGTGGGAGCTGTGGGCGGAGGCGGCCAGCGAGCCGGGGATGTCACGCAAGGAGGCGACGGCCTCGGCGTAGATCGCGCCGATCGCCTCCCAGGCCGCGGAGACCTCCACGGTGTCGGCGACGATGCCGCGCGGAAGGATCCGGTCCCACGACGGAACCTGGTTACGATGGTCGAGCCAGCGCTCGACGATCTCCTCGGGCGCCGCCGCGGCGCCCGATGCCGAAGCGACGGCGCGCACCGCTTCGCGCTCCGCGTCCACCAGGGTTGGCGGACCCTCGTGGACCATGAGCATCAGGCAAGCGTCCCCTTCCGGTTGGAGCCGCCTGCTTTCATGAGCGTCGTACTGGCGCATCACCGGCGGGCGCCAGCCCCGCTGGACGATCTCGCGCTGCACGGTGAAGCCCTGGTCCATGTCGGCGACTTCGAACGCGCTCAGAGCCCGCGCCTGGGGCGTCCGGCGCAGGGAAAAGGTGACGCCGGTGATGACGCCCAGGGTTCCTTCCGAGCCCAGCATCAGGTGCCGCAGGTCGGGCCCGGCCGACGCGCGGGGGCCCTTGCCCAGGACCACCAGATCGCCGTTCGGCAGCACCGCTTCGATGGAATGGACTATGTCCTCGATGTTGCCATAGGCGGTTGAGAACTGGCCCGAAGCGCGGGTCGCCACCCAGCCGCCGACGCTGCTCACGGCCACCGACTGCGGCCAATGGCCGATGGTGAGGCCATGCGCGGCGACGGCCTGCTCGGCCGCCAGTCCGTTCTTGCCGGCGTCGAAGCCGGCCAGCAGGTCGGCCGGGTCGATGAACCGCGTCGCCGCCATCGCCCCCAGATCGAGGATGATGGCGTCCGGCGAGGCGACGACGCCGCCGACGACGCCGCTTCCCAGACCAAAGGGGATGACCGGAGCGCCGTGTTCGGTCGCGACGCGAAGCACCACCCGAACGTCCTTTACGCCCGCCGGGCGGACGACGCAGGCCGGCCGGGGCGCCGGCGCGCCGGCGAGGTCGCGCACGTGGCTGACCATCCAGTAGTCGTGGCGGCGGGCGTCCAGGACCTCCGCCATCGTGACCACCTTCTCCGCGCCGAGCGAGCGGCGCAGGGCCTCGAGCAGCGCGCCGCTCATCGGCTCGCCGCCAAGCTGGCGGCGCGGATCGCGCGGCAGGCGGCGATCGCTGCGGCCTTGTGGGTGTCGGACCATCCAAGCAGGGGCGCCATCGCCTCCGCCGCGCTCTCGATCGCCAGGCAGGCAGGATCGACATCGAACCACGCGCGGGCGCTGCGCCGCACCCAGTAGTCCTCGAGTGTGAGCGCCCCCTCGGCGAGCACGGCGTGCCGCGCCTCGGCCGTCGGATCGCCCCCTTCCCGCGCGATCTCGAGCGCCTCCGAGCCATAGAGACCGACCAGTCGCCGCGCGGCGACGGGGGCCGTCCCACTGGCCTCGAGCGTCGCGGTGAGTGCCGCGGGAGCGACGTCGCCGCCGACGAGCGGGCTGGCCGCCGTGGCGCTCGCACTGGGCTTGCGGCCGAGCGCCTCTTCGATCTTGTCGACCACCCGCTCGGCCATCCGGCGGTAGGCGGTGAGCTTGCCCCCGGCGATGGAAATCATCCCCTCCGGCCCGGTCCATAGTTCGTCGCGGCGGGAGATTTCCGAAGGCGACTTGCCTGCCTCGGCGACCAGGGGCCGCACCCCCGACCAGGAGGAGACGATGTCGCTCGCCGTCAGGGCGCAGGCGGGAAGGCGGGTGGCCGCCGTGGCGAGCAGATAGTCGACATCCTCCTTGGTGATCGGCGGCCAGGGCTCGGGACCGGGATGGAAGGTGTCGGTGGTGCCGATGTAGGCGGCGGCGCCCTTGCTCACCGCGAACACGCCCCGGCGATCGGCGGCGCTCATGATGATGGTGCGCGAGATCGCCAGCCGCTCGGCGCGGAACACCAGATGCACCCCGCGGGTGAGCCGCAGCCTTTGTGGCGCATCGCGCGCCTCCAGGGCGCGAACGGCGTCGACCCAGGGACCGGCGGCGTTGACGATCACCTTGGCCGCAAGCCGGGCGCGCCGACCGCCATCGCCCGCCAGGGTGTCGGCGATTTCCAGGCCGCAGGCGCGTCCGTCCTGGCTGAGAACAGCCGTCACGGTGGAATAGTTGGCGGCCACCGCGCCGTGGGCGGCGGCGCTGCGCACGTTGGCGAGGGTGAGCCGCGAATCGTCGGTGAGATATTCCGGATAGACCACCGCGCCGGCGAGGTCGGAAACCTCCACCGCCGGCTCGTTCTTCGCGAGCTCCTTGCGCGACCAGACCTTGTGGCGGCAGCTCTTGGCGACGCCGCCCAACTTCTCGAAGGCCCAGAGCCCGGCGCGCAGGCGGGCGATGGCCCCGGCGCTTCTGGCCGGGATGACGAACGGCGTCTCGCGCGCCAGATGCGGGGCGATCGCCTGGACGATCTTGCGTTCGCTGGCGGCCTCGTGGACGAGCCCGAGGTCGCCTTGGGCCAGATAGCGCAGCCCTCCGTGGATCATCTTCGAGGAGCGGCTGCTGGTTCCCGAAGCGAAGTCGCGCGCTTCGACCAAAGCGACGCTGAGACCACGCATCGCCGCGTCGCGGGCGACCCCCGCGCCGGTAATGCCGCCGCCGATCACCGCCACGTCGAAGACCTGGGCCTCGAGCGCATCGAAGAGGGTGTCGCGCCGTCGAAGATCGAGCCGGCCTTCGACCATGTCGCTCTCTGCCTCACGCGCGAAACCCACCCCCTCTAGCGCGCCCGGCTCGATCGCGGCTAGAGCCATGCGGCCGCCAGGGGAGAGGGCCATGACGCAAGTCTTTCGTTTTGGGCTGCTGGGCGCCTCGAGGATCGCGCCGACCGCCGTGATCGCTCCGGTCAGGAAGGTCCCCGGATACTCGGTCAGCGCGGTCGCCGCGCGTGACCCGGCGCGGGCCGGCGCCTACGCGGCCGAGCACGGGATCGCCGCGGTGGCCGAGGATTACGCCGCCCTGGTCGCCCGCGACGATGTGGATATCGTCTACAACGCCTTGCCGCCCGCCGGCCACGCGCCATGGACCATGGCCGCGCTGGCGGCTGGCAAGGCGGTGCTGTGCGAAAAGCCCTTCGCCTGCGATGCAGCGGAGGCGCGCGCGATGGTCGAGGCGGCCAAGGCGCGCGGCCTGATCCTCCTCGAAGCTTTCCACTACCGCTTTCACGCCGTGATCCGGCGCGCCGAGGCGATGATGAGAGACGGTGTGCTTGGCCAACTCCGCGCCGCCGTCGGCGAATTTCACGCCCCGATCCCCAGGACGCCCACCGAGCTTCGCTGGAGCGCCGAGCAGCACGGCGGGGCGGTGATGGACCTGGGCTGCTATCCCCTGCACGCCCTGCGCACCCTGATCGGCGCCGAGCCGCGGGTGACGAGCGCGAGGATCCAGTGGCGGGGCGGGATCGACGCGGCGACCTCGGCCGATCTGCTCTTCCCCGGCGGCGTCGAGGCGAAGATGGCCTGCTCCATGACCCGCGAGCGGCCGGCGGGGTGGCTGACGATCGAGGGCGAGCGCGGTCGGCTGGAGATCGTCAACTTCATGGCCCCCCAGTACGGCTGCCGGTTCACGACCACCATCGAGGGCGAGACGGTGAGCCATCCCGTCGAAGGCCCCACCACCTATGAGGCGCAGCTCGCCCACTTGCACGAGGTGATGACCGGCGCCGCGGCGCCCTTGACCGGCGGCGCCGACGCCATGGCCAACATGGCTCTCATCGATGCGATCAAGCGCGCTGGCGGCCGATGAGGGTGGGGCCGAACGGACCGTTCGGCTATGACGCTCCGGAAATGAAAGGCGCGCGGAAATGAAATTCGGGGTCTTCTACGAACACCAACTCCCCAAGCCCTGGGGGCCCGGCGACGAGGAGCGCCTTTTCGCCGAAGCCCTGGCGCAGGTCCGCTTGGCCGACGCCCTGGGCTTCGACTACGCCTGGGAGGTCGAGCACCACTTCCTGGACGAATACTCCCATTCCTCGGCCCCGGAGGTCTTTCTCGCCGCCGCCGCCGGCCAGACCCAGCGCATCCGCCTGGGTCACGGCATCCGCCAGGTGATTCCCAACTACAATCATCCGGCAAGGACCGCCGAGTGCCTGGCGACCCTGGATCTGGTCTCGGGTGGCCGGGTCGACTTCGGGATCGGCGAGGGGGCGACGCGCCTGGAGCTGGGCGCGTTCAAGATTCCGGCCAAGGACAAGCGGGCGATGTGCCTGGAGGCCGCCGAGCAGGTCGCCAACATGATGGTCCTGGACCCCTATCCGGGTTTCGAGGGCCAGTACTTCTCCATGCCCTGCCGCAACGTCGTGCCCAAGCCGGTGCAGAAGCCCCACCCGCCGATGTGGATGGCCTGCACCAATCGCGACACCATCCGCGTGGCGGCGATGAACGGGATCGGCGCCCTGGCCTTTTCCTTCGTCGACCCCGGCGAGGCGAAGGTGTGGGCCGACATCTATTATGGGATCATCAGGTCGGCGGACTGCGTTCCCATCGGCCACGCGGTGAACGCCAACATCGCCATGGTCTCGAATTTCTCCCTGCACGAGGACCGCGCCACCGCCATCAACCGTGGCGAGGAGGGCTTCGAGTTCTTCCGCTATGCGGTGAACGCCCTGGTCGCCCACGACACCATCCCCGGGCGCACGCGCCTATGGGAAGAGCATATGGAGCTTCGGCGCGCGCGGGCCGCCTCGCCCAAGCTCTCCCAGGAGGGAATCGAGATCCCGACCACCGGCATCGGCACGCCGGGCGACATGCGCGCCCACCTCGCCGCCTTCCAGGACGCTGGCATCGACCAGGTGATCTTCCTCCAGCAGGCGGGCAGGAACCGGCACGAACACATCGTCGCCTCCCTCGAACTCTTCGCCGCCGAGGTCATGCCGGCCTTCAAGACCGAAGTCGCCAGGCGCGAGGCGAGCAAGGCGGCCGAACTCGCCCCGCACATCGCCGCCGCCATGGCCCGCAAGAGGTGGATGCGCCCGCTGGCCGACGACGAGATTCCAGTGGTCAAGGCCAGCGTCGCCCGCGCCCAGGTCAACGAGGGGGCGGCAAGCTGACCGCCGCCAACGCGCCCTACAAGCTCTACTATTGGCCCAGCATCCAGGGCCGCGGCGAGTTCGTGCGCCTGGCTCTGGAAGAGGTGGGCGTTCCCTACGTCGATGTGGCGCGCGGTGAGGAAAGCGCGGGCGGGGGCGTCAAGGCGATGATGGCGATCCTCAAGGATCGCGCCCTTGCAGCGCCGCCTTTCGCGCCGCCGTTCCTGGCCGACGGTGAGCGCCTGATCGCCCAGACCGCCAACATCCTTCTCTACCTCGGGCCCCGCCACGACCTCGCGCCGGCGAGCGAAGCGGGGCGGGCGCTCGTCAACCAGCTCCAGCTCACCATCGCCGACCTCGTGGCCGAAGCGCACGACACCCACCATCCGGTGGGCATGGGTCTCTACTACGCCGACCAGAAGTTAGAGGCGGCGCGGCGGGCCAAGGAATTCCGCGAAAGTCGGATCGAGAAGTATCTGGGTTACTTCGAGCGGGTGCTGGGGGCCAATGCGGACGGCCCGTCATGGCTCGTTGGCCCCGCGCCGAGTTATGCCGATCTGAGCCTCTTCGAGGTCGTCGAGGGCCTGCGCTACGCCTTTCCACGGGCCATGGCGGCGCGAGAGGATCGGTGGCCCAAGGTGATCGCCCTGCGCGATCGCGTCGCCGAACGGCCGAGGATCGCCGCCTATCTCGCCTCCGATCGCCGCATTGCCTTCAACGAGGACGGCATCTTCCGCCACTACCCCGAACTCGACGCGTCGCCGTAGAGGGTGGGGTCTATTTGACCGGGACGCCCTCCGCGCCGGTCCATGTCCAGGCGACAATTTTCCAGCCTGACGTCTCCTTGGCCAGAACGAAGGTCATCTGGGCGGTCTCGCGCAAGGTCACGCCCTTCTGCTTGAACGTATAGGTCGAAGGAACGACGACGTAGGCGCGGTCACCGGAGACGACCTCCCGCGTCGGGGAGCTGATCGCCACCCGGCCGCCGGTCTTGCCCTCGGCCGCTTCGGATTTGCCAAGATCGGAGAGCCAGCTGTCGAAGGCTCTGGGCCCACTCCAGTAGTGGGGGCCGAACTCGTCGATGATCGACGGGGCCGTGACGTGGAGCGCTCTGGCGGCATTGACGTCCCCCTTGTCGAAGGCGTCGCCGAACTGGCGGACCGTGGCCTCCACCCCCGCGTCGCCGGCATGGGCCGCTGAGGCGAGGAGCACAGCAGAGGCGCTCAGCGCGATCATCAACTTCATGCTCGAACCCTTTGCGATTGTGGGTTCGTCAGCCTAGCAGCGGAGTGTGGAAAAGCCACGCTTGCCAGCCCAATGTTGTCGTGGGTGAAGCTTGGCGAGATTGCGACAGGAGGGGTCATGTCACCAGTTCATGTCGGAAAGCCCAGGCCCGGGGGCGATCATGACCGTTGACGCCTCATCGGTTGAAGCGACGCCGACCGTCGAAGCGCCCACCCTTCTGCCGACCTCGGACCGGGTGAGAATTTTTCTCTACGCGGGGCTCCTGCTCTTGCTGGTCAATTTCGCCGCTCCGTCGAACGGGTTGATTGGCCTGCCCGTGACGTTTTTCCTCAAGAATCGGCTTCACCTCGCGGCGCACGAACTCGCCCTGTTCAATCTGTGGATAGGAATTCCAACCTATCTGGCGTTTGTCTTCGGCTTTGTTCGCGACCGTTGGAGCCCCTTCCGCGCCGGGGACCGCGGTCACCTGGCGGTGTTCGGTTGCGTGACGGCCGTTCTCTACGCCACCATCGCTTTTACAAGCCCGACCTACGTCGTGCTGCTTGCAGGGTTGCTCATGGTCACGGCGTCCATCCAGATGGTGGCGAGCGCGGCCAACGGGCTTGTCTCGACCATCGGCCAGCAACACGCCATGGCCGGCCAGTCCAGCACGGCCTTCAACATCGCCCTCTCATTGCCTGTGCTCGCGGCGGCGTTGCTCGGCGGGATGCTCAGCGGCTTCCTGGAGGGCAGGGACGCGACCACCGCCGCGAGAATCCTCTTTCTCGTGGCCGCCCTGCTGATGGCGGCGATAGCCTTGTTCGGCGCCTCCGGGCCACGGCGGCTCTTCGACGCCGCTCGCCCCGAGCATTCAGGAAAAGCCAGCATCGCCGCCGACATCGGCCGGCTCTTCGCTCACCGGCCGGTCTATCCAGCTCTGCTTATAGAAATCCTCTGGTGGTTCATACCAGCGACGGGTACGGCGCTGACCTACCATCTGGCCAATACTCTGCACGCCAGCGACGCTCAGGTGGGGGAATTCTACGCCATCTTTTATGGCTTGTTCGCGCCGACTTTCGTCCTCTACGGGTTCCTTTGTCAGCGCGTGCGGCTCTCAAGGTTGCTCTTCTGGGGAACCATTGTCGGCATTCCGGCGCCCCTTGTTCTTCTCCCGGTTCATTCGGTGACCGGCGCCTTCCTCGCGGCTATTCCGCTGGGCCTGACAGGCGGAGTGGCGCAGGCGGCCTTCATGGATCTGGCGATCCGCTCATGCCCCAAAGGGCTTCGGGGAACCATGATGATGCTGGTCGTCACAATGACCGCGGTCGCCTTGAGCTTTGGCAACCTATGGGGGACCAATCTCTACGACCATCACGGGGGGTTTTTGACCCTGGTGGTCGCCTCTGTCATCACCTCGGCCGCAATTCTTCCGGTATTGCTTCTAGTGCCCAGACATCTGATCGCCACAGCAGACGGGCAGCGTCTCGCGTCGGCGTCGACCCGTCAACAATCCAACCACGCCGCCTAGCAGATGGAATTCACAGGCGGCGGTCAAGACGTGCGAAACCGGGCAATCCGAAGAACCGCTCACGACCGTGCGCAAAATACTCGCTGTGTGGCCGAAGAGTTGGGAGGTCTGGGGCGATCTCATCTCGTGCCTGGAATGGACCGGTCGCGTGGATGAGGCCCGGGCCATGCTCGAAGCCCCGGCCTCGCGGCCCCCGATCGCACCGCGGATCATTGAATCGGGAGACGCCGCGTTCGCGGCCGCCAAGAGCCGCGCCCCGCGGGACATCGCCAAGTTGCGCCGTCTCGACCTTGCGATGGCCGCCGAAGATCTCCGGTATGTGCCGCTCTCGATGCAGACGCTGTCGTCTTTCGGCTTCGTCGACGACGCCTTTGGGTTGGCGGCGAAGTACACGCCTTCGGAGGGTTCCAGGCCCGACTTCCTCTTCACCCCTTTGACCGCCGCGACGCGCCGCGACCCGCGCTTCATGCAGCTCACCCGGCGCATCGGGCTCATGGACTATTGGCGCGCAGGGGGCGGTTGGCCGGACTTCTGCTCTGAGCCGGGATTGAAATATGACTGCCGCACCGAGGCTGCGCGACTCCTGGCGACCGCCGAGAGCTGAGCCTGGGCGCACTCGACCGCCGAGGCCTCAGGTTCCGATCTTCCAGCCGATCTCGGCGGCGAAGCGCTGGAAGAAGTCGGGCTCGTACGCTTCGGCGGGAGCGTGGCGAACGATGCGGTCGAGGTGATGAGCGTCGTCGCCCACGAGGATCCGCCAGTCGTCGTTCCTGACCCCGTCGAGGATGATCGTCGCGGCCTGGGCGGCGCTGGTCGGCGCCTCGTCGCGGAAGCGCCGCGCCTGTTCGACGGCCGCCTTTTCGATGTCCTCGTCGGAGAGCTTCTCGGCATCGATTCCGAAGGAGGCCATCCGCCGTCGCGCCAGGGCCAGCTGGTCGGCGGTCATCGCCTCCCCGTCGGCGCCGCTCAGGATCTTGCGCGAGTTGGCGACGATTTCGGTGCCGATGTGACCGGGCATGACCACCGAGCATTTCACATGCGGCGCGTTCATTCGCAGGTCGGTGATCAGCGCCTCTGTGAACCCTTTCACCGCGAACTTGGCTGCGCTGTAGGCGGTGTGCGGAATGCCCGGTCCGATCGAGGCCCAGAAGCCGTTGACGCTGCTGGTGTTGATGATGTGCGCCTCGCTCGCCGCCACCAGCATCGGCATGAAGGCGCGGGTGCACAGATAGACCCCGCCCCAGCAGACGTCGAAGGTCTTCTCCCACTCGGCCCGGTCGCCCGAAACGACGCTGCCGCCGCCGCCAATGCCGGCGTTGTTGAACAGCAGGTGGATCTTGTCGGTGTCCTGGTCCTTGGCGACCTCGCGCTGAAAGCGCTGGACCTGGGCTTCCTCCGAGACGTCGGCCAGATGGGTGGTCACCTTCGTCCCCTGGGGCGCGTCGGCCTCGCAGAGAGTTCGCGTGGCGGCCATGTTGGCGGCCGAGACATCGCACATCGCGACGTTGCAGCCTTCGGCGACCAGCTGGCGGGCCAGCTCGCGGCCCATGCCCGTGCCCCCGCCGGTGATGACGGCGATCTTGCCTGCGAAGTCCTTCATGATCGCTCCTTGCGTGTTTCGACGCCATCCATAGGAGAAGGGGCGCCGGCCGTCCAACCCTCCCCTAGGCGGTGCGGAAGCGGAAGATGTCCTTGATCGCGCCATGGAGATGCGGCGCGACCCGGCGGCCCTCCTCGACGGGGCCGATGGCAATCTGGTGGATGAGGCGGCGCCAGAAGGCGAAGGCGGCGCGGTTGGCCGGGATGACGTTGACTTCCCAGAGGCCCGGATGGCGCGCGAAACACTGGCCGGCGGCCCAGGCGCCGACGCCGCGGCCCTTGAATTTCCGGTGGACGAAGAACTGCGCCATGTTGAACTCGACCTCGGGGCTGCTCCCCTCGGCATCGACGATCGCGAAACCGGCGAGCTCGCCCGCCACCCTGATGAAGAACGGATGGCCGTCCGGATCGTCGAAGTAGGGCCGCAGGTCCATGCACTCGTAGAGGCCGGTTTCGGGAAAAGCCCAGCCGGCCTCGTCCCCGGTGAATTCGCTCATGTCGTAGACATAATAGGTCGCCATCGTCTGCATCACCGGCAGGTTCGCCAGGGTCGCGACCACCAGTTCGCAGCCGGGCCGCGACGATCTCTGTTGTGCCGCCATCCGCGCAAGACTCCTTCAGAACGGGCGCAATCCCCATTGGCGCAATCGCCGCCGCGCGGGCAAGCCCGTTGTCGCGGTGGTCAGGATCGGGCGGAGTGTGGCCGCAGAGCCGACATTCCCAGCGATCGTCGCCCACGGACCTCGTCAACCTGTCGTTAAGCTTGACGGCGACAAGGCTGGCGAGGAATTTCCTCCGATCACGGCGAATGCGGCCTTGGGGGGCTCTTCGAAATGACAACCAGACATCTTGCCGGGACGCCGCGCGGACCCATGGGCCAAAGATCCCTGGGGTGGAGCGCGCTGTTGGCCTCGACGATGCTCGCCGGGCTGGCCGGCGCGGCGCCCGCTTGCGCGGCGACCGCCGCGGCCGCGGAAGCGCCGGCGAGCGCGACCTCTCTTTCCGAGGTCATCGTCACCGCCGAAAAGCGCGAGGAGAACGTCCAGACCGTACCGATGAGCATCCAGGTGATGGACACCCAGACCCTCGCCAAGCTCAACATCACCAATTTCCAGGACTATGTGAAGTTCCTGCCCAGCGTGTCGTTCCAGACCCTGGCCCCCAACCAGACCAGCATCTACATGCGCGGCGTCGCCAGCGGCGACAACGCCAACCATTCCGGACCTCTGCCCAGCGTCGGCTCCTACCTCGACGAACAGCCGATCACCACTATCGGCGGCACCCTGGATGTCCATATCTATGATATCGCCCGCCTCGAGGTGCTGACCGGACCACAGGGGACGCTCTACGGCGCGAGTTCGGAGTCCGGCACGCTGCGGATCATCACCAACAAGCCCTCGACCGCCGGCTTCAGCGCCGGCTACGACCTGCAGGGCGACGCCGTCGATCACGGCGGCCTGGGCTATGTCGCCGAGGGTTTCGTCAACATTCCCCTGGCCTCGAACATCGCCGTGCGCCTGGTGGGCTTCGACGAACACGATGCGGGCTTCATCGACAACATCGCCGGGACGCGCCCGTTCAAGACCTCCGGTACGACCCTCACCAACACCGGCTTTGTCAAGAATGACTTCAATCCGGTCGACAGCTTCGGCGGCCGCGCGGCTCTGAAGATCGATCTGAACGAGAACTGGACGATCACCCCCAGCGTCATCGCCCAGGATCTCCGCGCACCGGGCATATTCGGCTTCAATCCCGCCGTGGGCGATCTGAAGGTGCAGCGCTTCGCGCCCGATTCCGATCATGACCGGTGGGTGCAGGCGGCGCTCACCGTGAACGGCAGGATCGGCAATTACGACCTCACCTATTCGGGCGGCTACTTCGCGCGCCGGGTCGATTCACTCTCGGACTACACCGACTATTCGGTGGCCTATGATCAGCACTTCGGATCTGGGGCCTACTGGGTCGACGCCAACGGCGCGCCCCTGCCGTTTCCCCAGCAGGAGATCATCGGCCGCGACAAGTACTGGAAGGAGAGCAACGAACTGCGGATCGCCTCCCCCGCGGGCAACCGTTTCCGCTTCATCGCCGGGCTGTTCCAGGAGCAGCAGGAGCACTGGATCATCCAGGATTATCAGATCCAGGGCTTCGGTCCCCAGATCGCGGTGCCGGGCTGGCCCAACACTATCTGGCTCACCGACCAGAATCGTATCGATCGCGACCAGGCGGCGTTCGCCGAGGCCTCGTTCGATATCACTCCCAGACTGACGCTCACCGCCGGCCTTCGCGGCTATCATTACGACAACACCCTCTACGGGTTCTATGGCTTCAGCGCCGGCTACAGCTCCCATACCGGGGTGGTGAATTGTATCGCTGGTCTGACGTTCAGGGATGCGCCGTGCGTGGATCTCAACAAGACCGTTTCGGCTTATGGCGAGACCCACAAGATAAACCTCAACTACAAACTCGATGACGACAAGCTTGTGTACTTCACCTATTCCACAGGTTACCGCCCAGGCGGTGTAAACCGCAGCGGCGCTTTGCCGCCATACCAGTCCGACAGCCTGGCCAATTACGAAATTGGCTGGAAAACCGCCTGGCTCGACCGATCGCTGTTCTTCAATGGCGCGATCTACGATGAAGAGTGGAACAAGTTCCAGTTCTCGTTCCTGGGGCCGAACAGCCTGACGATCATCGAGAACGCGCCCTCGGCGCGGATCCTCGGCGTCGAGGCGAGCCTGGAATGGCGCGCCACCCACAACCTGACGCTGTCGGCGGGCGGCGCCTATGACGACGCCAAGCTCACCGCGAACTTCTGCGGCACCGACCAGACCACCGGCCTGATCATTCCCACCTGTCCCGATAGCCAGGCCCAGGCCGTCCACGGCGAGCAGCTTCCCTACACTCCCGCGTTCAAGGGCAATCTGACGGCGCGCTACGCCTTCGAGGTCGGCGGCTGGCAGGCCCACGTGCAGGGCTCGGTCCTCTACCAGACCAGGAACTACGCCGCCCTGCGGACCAACGATCCGTTCCCGGCCGGGAGCAATGACGTCGCCCTGCTCGGAACCATGCCGGCATACGCCACCGCCGACTTCTCGGTGGGCGCGCAGCGGAACAACTGGACGGTGGAGCTCTTCATCAAGAACGCCTTCGACAGCCGCGGCGAACTCAATCGCTTCACGCCCTGCACCACCGGGGTGTGCGCCACGGGATATCCGGGCGTGCCGCCGGCGGTCTATGTGGTGCCGATCCAGCCGCTCACCGTCGGCATCAAGGTCGGCCAGCTCTTCTAGGAGGACGGTCGCGACATGGCGGGGAAGGCCCAGGCGCCCGCCGGCTCGGTGCCCACCGCGCTCGACCATGCCTGGCGCCTTCTGCCGACCCATCCGATCCTGGCCGAGCGGCAGGCGCTGGAGATCCTGGGCGCCGTTCCTGGCGACCCGCGGGCGGTGCTGATCCTGGGCGCGGCGCGGCGGCGCAAGGGCGATCCCCTGGGCGCGCGCGCGGTTCTGGCCCCGCTGGCCGTCGCACAGCCCGCCTCGGCCGGCGCCCACCACGAACTCGCCCTGACCCTCGCCGCCCTGGGCGAGACCGACCAAGCCATAGCGGCGCTGCGGCGCGCGGTCGCCCTCAAGCCCGACATGCCCGATGCGTGGCGGTCTTTGGGCGATCTCCTGACCCTGGCCGGCGACACCGCCGGCGCCGATGGCGCCTACGCCCGTCACATCCGCGCCTCGGTGAACGATCCGGCCCTGATGGCGGCGGCGACCGCCCTTTGCGAGGATCGGCTGGCGGTGGCCGAGCGCCTGCTGCGCGATCACCTCAAGGCCTTTCCCACCGACGTCGCGGCGATCCGCATGCTCGCCGAGACCGGAACCCGCCTGGGCCGCTACGGCGACGCCGAACTGCTCCTTGCCCGCTGCCTGGAACTGTCGCCCAGCTTCATCGGCGCGCGCCACAACTATGCGATCGTCCTGTATCGCCAGCAGAAGGCCGCGCTGGCGATTCCCCAGATCGAGAGCCTGCTGGCGCACGAGCCGCGCGACCCTGCCTATCGCAACCTGATGGCCGCCTGCCTGGGCCTTGTCGGCGAATACGCCCGGGCGATCGAGATCTACGAAGGGGTTCTGGGCGAATACCCGGAGCAGCCGAAGATCTGGCTCGCCTATGGCCACGCCCTTCGCACCGCCGGGCGCCGCAAGGAGGGGGTGGCGGCCTACAACCGCTGCATCGCCATGGCGCCGGGTCTTGGCGAAGCCTACTGGAGCCTCGCCAACCTCAAGACGGTGCGTTTCTCCCCGGCCGAGGAAGCGGCGATGCGCGCCCAGCTCGAGGCCTCGGGCGCGTCGGCCGAAGACCGCCTGCACCTGCACTACGCGCTGGGCAAGGCGCTCGAGGACGCCGGCGACTACGCCGCCTCCTTCGGCCACTACGCGCAGGGCGCGCGGCTGCGCCGAGAGCAGGCGCCCTACGACGCCGAGGCGACCACCGCCCAGCTCGGCCGCGCCAGGGCGCTCTTCACCGCCAGATTCTTCGCCGCGCGCGCCGGCGCCGGCTCGCCCTCCACCGCGCCTGTCTTCATCGTCGGCCTGCCGCGGTCGGGGTCCACCCTGGTCGAGCAGATTCTCGCCAGCCATTCCGCGGTCGAAGGGACGATGGAGCTGCCCGAGATCGTCGCCATGGCCAGGGATCTGGGAAGGCGGGGGACAAAGGGGGTCGGCGCCGTCTACCCGGAGATTCTGGCTGAACTGGATGCCACGCAGCTAGGCGCGATGGGCGAAGAATTCCTCGCGGCGACCCGCATCCAGCGCAAGCTCGGCCGGCCGTTCTTCATCGACAAGATGCCCAATAATTTCCAGCACATCGGCTTCATCAAGCTGATCCTGCCAGAAGCGAAGATCGTCGACGCCCGCCGCAGCCCCATGGCCGCCTGCTTCTCGGCCTTCAAGCAGCATTTCGCCCGCGGCCAGGCCTTCTCCTACGATCTCGCCGACCTCGGCCGCTACTACCGCGACTACGTCGATCTGATGGCCCACTTCGACGAAGTTCTGCCCGGCAAGGTTCACCGGGTCATCTACGAGGATCTCGTCGAGGACACCGAAGCGGAGGTCCGCCGCCTGCTCGCCTGGTGCGGCCTTCCCTTCGAGGCGGCGTGCCTGCGCTTCTGGGAAAACGAGCGGGCGGTGCGCACGGCCAGCAGCGAACAGGTGCGCACGCCGATCTTCCGCGAAGGCCTGGAACAGTGGCGCCACTACGAGCCGTGGCTGGGGCCGCTCGCGAAAGCCCTGGGACCGGCGCTCGAGGGGTGGCGAGGGAGCATGGAACCGCCCGTCCCGCCGGCGTAAAGTGAAATTTCATCCTCGCCCTTCGAGTTCCGCAAAGGAACAGCGCCATGGCCTACGCACCCGATGATCGCGACCTCTACGACGCCGACAGCCACATCATGGAGCTGCCGGATTTCCTGAAGCGCTACGCCGATCCGGAGCTGCGCGAGGCGATCCCGGAGGTGAGCTACAAAGCCTCGCTGGTCACCGACGAGGAGGTCGCGGTGATCATGGCGCGGGGCGGGCGGCACAGCGACGAACATTTGGCGCATCTGCGCGGCCTGGGCGACAAGCTGATCGAGACCTCCAAGGAGATCCAGGCCCTGGGCGCCTTCGACGGCGCCGAGCGCTCGGTCGCTCTGGACATGCTGGGGTTCAGGCGGCAGCTGGTGTTCGCGACTCATTCCGTCGCCATGCCGTTCTCGCCGAGTTCGAAGATCGAGCCGAAGCTGCGCTACGGCGGCGCGCGCGCCCACAACCGGCACATGGCGGCTTTCTGTGAGAATGACTCGCGGCTCCTGGGGGTGGCGATCGCGCCCCTCGACGATCCGGCGCTCGCGCTGGCCGAAGCGAGGTGGGCGATCGAAAACGGCCTGAAGGCGATCTGGGTCCCGCACCGGCCGTGCGGCGACCGCTCGCCGGGCCACCTGGAGTTCGATCCGCTATGGGCGCTGCTCGCCGAAACCGGAACGCCGTTCGTGCTGCATGTCGGCGGCTCGCCACTGCAGCTCGCCAAGGCCTGGGTCAACAATGGCCGCCCGCCGGCCCGAGACTGGATGGGCGGCGGCGAGAACCTTCGCACCAAGGATGCGGCGGTGCTGCACCAGGGACCGGAGACCTTCCTCTCGATGATGGTCATCGACGGGGTCTTCGAACGCTTCCCGGCCCTGCGCGGGGCGAGCGTCGAACTGGGCGCCGGATGGGTTCCCTCTCTGCTGGAGCGGCTCGACTGGGTGGCCAGGCACTGGAGCCGCGTCGACCAGGCTCTGGCGGCATTCACCAGGACGCCCTCTCAGCAGCTCGGCGCGCAGATGGCGTTCACCCCGTTCGTGTTCGAGAACGTCGGGGCGCTGATCGACCAGTCGAGTGAGGGCCTCTACCTCTTTTCCAGCGACTATCCCCACGTCGAGGGCGGACGCGATCCGATCGCCCGGTTCGAGAAGTCGCTGGGGGAGAGGAGCGCTGAAGTGCGCGATCGCTTCTACGCCGAGAACTTCCTGCGGATTTTCCCACGCGCGCGAGTGACGGAACCGGCGCGCGCGGCCGTCAGGATCTGATCTCGTCCCCGCCGAAGGCGCGGGCTCACCACTCGGCCAGGGCGCCGTGGCGGTCGCGCCACAGCGGCGTGCGCCAGCGATGCGGCCGGGCCGCGGCGGCGCGGACCTTGGCTTCGTCGATGACGACCCCCAGGCCCGGGCCCTCCGGGATCGCAAGGGCGCCCCCCACCACGGCGAACACCTCGGGCTGCGCCACATAGGTCGTCAGGTCGTGGCCGGCGTCGTTGTAGTGGATCCCCAGCGGCATCTCCTGGAGCACGTGGTTGGGCGTGCAGGCGGCGATCTGCAGGCAGGCTGCCAGGGCGAGCGGCCCCAGCGGACAGTGGGGGGCCAGGGCGATGTCATAGGCCTCGGCCATCGCCGCGATGCGCCGCACCTCGGAAATTCCGCCGGCGTGCGAGAGGTCGGGCTGGATGATGTCGGCAAGACCCTTTTCGAACACCGCCTTGAAGTCCCAGCGCGAATAGAGCCGCTCGCCCAGCGCGATGGGGATCGAGGTCAACGTTTTGAGTTCGGCCAGGCCCTCGAGGTTCTCGCTGAGCAGAGGCTCCTCGATGAACAGCGGGCGAAGCGGCTCGAGCAGCCGCGCGAGCTGCTTGGCCATGGGCCGCCGTAATCGCCCGTGGAAGTCGAGCCCGACCTCGAGGCCGGCCGCCTGCACCGCCGCGACGCGCTCGAGGACGCCATCCAGCGCCTTGGGCGAATCGAACATCGCCATCTCGGCGGTGGCGTTCATCTTGACGCAGGAGAAGCCCTGCTCGCGGCGGCGCGCGGCGGCCTCGCGGACCTCGGATGGCCGGTCGCCGCCGATCCAGGCGTAGGCCGGGATGCGGTCGCGCACCCGCCCGCCCAGCAGCCGCCACGCCGGAATGCCCAGGGCCTTGCCGTTCAGATCCCACAGCGCCTGGTCCAGGCCGCTCAGCGCCGAGCCCAGCACCGGCCCGCCGCGATAGAAGCCGCCCCGCCGGGCCTGCTGCCAGAGATCCTCGATCCGGGTCGCATCGGCGCCCAGCGCGAAGTCCTTCAGCGCCTCGAAAGCGCCGGCCACCGCCTCGCCGTGGCCCTCCAGGCTCGCCTCGCCCCAGCCGACCAGGCCCTGCGCCTCGATCCGGACGAACAGCCAGCGCGGCGGGACGAGAAAGGTTTCGATCCGCTCGATCTTCATCCTGGCCCCCTTAGTCGCCTCTCGGGCCATCCGGTGCAAGCGCGGTCAGGGTTTGCGCGGCGCCGGCGCGCGTGCTCCTTTCGCCCGGTCGGCAACCGTGGGCTAGGGAAATGAATATCGAGCTTGGGATCATCGAGGGCTACTATGGCGAGCCCTGGACCTGGGAGGCGCGCGCCGAGACGGTCGCTTTCCTCGCCGCGCGCGGCTACCGGTTCTACCACTATGCTCCGAAGGCGGACGAATTCCTCCGCAAGCGGTGGCGGGAGGAGCCGCCGGCGGCGACGATGCAGGCCTTGGCGCGGCTTTCGGCGCACTGCCGGTCGCACGGGGTGCGCTTCGGAGTCGGCCTGAGCCCCTTCGAAATCTATCGCGCCTTCGACGACGAGGCCAAGGTGGCCCTGGCGCGAAAGCTCGCCGCCCTCGACCAACTTGGCCTGGACGATCTGGCCATCCTTTTCGACGACATGCGCGGTGATCTGCCGGCGCTCGCCGCGACCCAGGTCGAGATCGTCCACTGGGCGGCGCAGCGGACGGCGGCGAGCCGGGTGATCGTCTGCCCCACCTACTACAGCGACGATCCCACCCTGGACCGCGCCTACGGCGACCGCCCCGCGGGCTATCTCGAGGAGCTCGGCGCCGCCCTCGACCCGGCGGTGGAGATCTTCTGGACCGGAGAGGAAGTCTGCTCGCGTGAATACCGGCCCGGCCACCTCGCGCGCGTCGCCGAACAGCTCCGCCGCAAGCCCTTCCTCTGGGACAACTATCCGGTGAACGACGGGCCCAACATGTCCCAGGTCCTGCACATCCGCGCCTTCACCGGCCGGCCGGCGTCGATGGCCGGCGCGCTCAGCGCCCACGCGGTCAATCCCGCCCTGCAGTGCGTGCTCTCGCGGATACCCGCTCTCAGCCTCCTGGAATCCTACCGCCAGGGCGAGGCCTATGAATATGGCGGCGCCTTCCTGCGCGCGGCGGGCGAGGTCCTGGGGCCGGACCTCGCAGCCCTGGTCCAGCGCCACATCGGCCTGCTTCAGGACGTCGGCCTCGACCGGCTGGGCGAGACGGCCGGGCGAATTCGCGCCTGCTACGCCGGGCTCGATCACCCCGGCGCGCGGGAGATCGTCGCCTTCCTGGACGGCGCCTATCGCTTTGATCCCAAGGGTCCCGGGGCTTGAAACGGCGGCCGCTCGGCTTCTTCGACCTCGCCTTGACGGCGGTGGCGATGACCCTCTCGATCCGTTGGATCGCCGCCGCCGCCGCCGCCGGCCCGGCGTCCCTGCCGCTGTGGGGCCTGGCCGCGGCGGGGTTCATGGCCCCGCTCGTCCTGGCCACCGCCGATCTGACCACCCGGTTCGAAGGCGAGGGCGGCCTCTATGCGTGGACGCGGGCCGCCCTGGGTCCGCTGCCCGGCTTCCTGTGCGGCTGGCTCTACTGGACCTGCAACCTGCCGTTCTTCGCCGGCCTGATCTATTTCATCGTCAACACCGCCGCCATGGCTCTGGGCGAGCGGGCGCAGGCGGCGGTGCGCGACCCGGCGGTGTTCGCGCTGGCCGCCGCATGCCTCGCTCTGGTCGTGGGAGCGCTTCACCTTGCCGGCCTCGGGACCGGAAAATGGCTCGCGAACTTCGGCGCCGCGGCCAGCTGCGGCCTCATTCTGCTGTTGATCGCCGCCGCAACGGTCCTGACGGTCCAGTCAGGCCCGGCGACAAACTTCGCGCGGGCGTCCTTCGCCCCGCCGCTGGACGCCGACGGCGCGGCGCTGTGGGCGATCATGGTCTTCGCCTTCGGCGGCCCCGAAGCCCTCGCCTTTCTTCGCGATCAGGTGCGCGGCGGGGTCGCGCGGATCCTCCAGGTGCTTGCGTTGGTCGGCGTGGCGCTGGTCCTCGCCTACGCGGCCGGCACGGCGGCGATCCTGGCGATCCTCCCCGCCGGCGAGGTCTCGCGCCTCGCCGGCGCGCCCGAAGCGATCCGCGAGGCCCTGGGCCGCCTTGGGCTCGCCGCCGCGGCGCCGGCCGCTCTTGTCCTGCTCGCCGCGGCGATGCTCGGCAGCTACAGCGCCTGGTTCGCTGTCGCCGCCAAGCTGCCCCTGGCGATCGGGGCCGATCGCGGCTTTCCGGCGTTTTTCGGAAGACCCAGCGAGAAGACCGGCGCGCCGGTGGCGGCGATCCTCGTCCAGACCGCGGCGGTGATCGTTCTCGTCGCCCTGGGCCAGGCCGGCGCGACCGTCAAGGCCGCCTACGACTTCCTGATCTCGATGAGCGTCATCTCCTACACCCTGCCCTTCGTCTTCCTCTTCGTCGTCCACGTCAGGCTCCAGGGCCGCGCGCGGCCCGCCGGCGCCTGGGCGACGCCGGGCGGGGCCGCCCTCGGCCGGATCGCCGGCGCGCTTGGTCTGGCGGTGACGACGAGCGCCATCCTCTGCACCCTGGTTCCGAGCCCCGACGCCGCCGACAAGGCCGGGGCGGTGATCAAGCTGATCCTCGCCTCGGCGGCGCTGATCGCGGCGGGATTTGCGGTCTATGCGCTCGGCGGGCGCCGCGCGGCGAGGACCTAGGCCGCCGCCGCCTCCTGGCCGTCGCCGGTGATGGCTTCGAGCGAAATGCGGCCGGTCTCCGGGACCAGCCGCCAGGTGAGCACCGCGCCGGCGACCGCCAGGGCCGCGATCACGTAGTAGGCCCCGGCCTGGCCGATGTATTTGAACAGCAGCGGGAAGCCAAAGCCGCTGACCGCCGCGCCGATCCGTCCGCCGGCCACGGTGACGCTCTGGGCGACGCTGCGGATGCGCGTCGGGGCGAGCTCGACGCCGAGGATTCCCGCCCCCGAGACCAGCCCCGGGCCGGTCTCGGCGACGTTGAACAGGCCGAAGACCACGAAGGCGAGGATCGGCATGGTCAGCAGCTCTTTCTGCATCAGGGCGAAGATCGCCACCAGCGCCGCGCCGATGAGGAAACCCCAGGCCTGCAGCGGCTTTCGTCCGTACCGGTCGATGACGAAGATCGACAGCAGCACCGAGGCCGGCAGGACGAAGATGATCTGCAGCAGCAGGGTGAAGGTGACGGGCCCGAGCCCCAGGCTCTTGGCGATCAGCGAGGGGCCGAACAGGATCCCGGCATAGACCACGAGGTCATAGACCATCCACAAAAGCGCCGCCGAGAGGATCGGCCGGGCATGCAGGGCGAACACCCGCCAGAACGGCCGGTTGTCGAAGGCAGGCGCGGTGACCGCCTCGCCGCTGATCTGGCGCATCACCTCCGAAGCCTGCCCCTGGTCGCCGGCGAGGCGCGCGAGGTAGCGGGCGGTCTCGGGCATCTTGCGGCGGAAGTAGAGGACCGCGAGCGCCGGGACCGCCCCGGCGGCCAGCACGATCCGCCACTCGAGATTGGGATCGACGTGGAAGGCGTCCAGGGAGAGTTTGAACAGCGCCGCGGCCAGGGCGCCCAGGGGCCACATGGTGCCGAAGCCCAGGCCCAGCGCCCGGCCGCGGTCGGCGCGATTGGCGTGCTCGGCCATGATCACCGGCGAGAGGACATAGTCCGCCCCGACCCCGAGGCCGAGAACGAAACGGATGGCGATGAGCCAGGTCACGTCCGGGGCGAATGCCTGGGCGCCCGCGGCTATCCCCAGGATGAGCACATCCAGCCCGTAGAAACGCTTGCGACCCCATTGTCCCAGGACGCCGAACACCAGGGCCCCGACGGCCGCGCCGACCAGGGCCGAGGCGGCGAGGAAGGCGCTCTGCAGGCTGGTGAGGCTCGCATGGCCGAAGGAGGCGAGGATGAGCGGCAGGACGAGGCCCACCGAAGAAAGATCATAGCCGTCGCAGAAGACACCCAGGCCGGTGGTCAGCGTGGTGCGCCAATGGAAGGCCGCGAACCGCTGCTCGTCGATGACGGCGAAGCCATGGTCGGTCACGTGGCGCATCCCTCCCGTCATCACCGGGCCACCGGCCCGGCCAGGACGGACATCGGGGCTGGTTTCGAGGCGATGGTTTCTTCACCACGAAGCGCCCAGGGCGCGCAATCCGGCTCTAAGGCCTACTTCGGCATCGTCGGCCTGAAGAGGTGGCGAAGGCGGATGCTGATCCGCTGCATCCCGCGCTCGACGGTGAAGGCGGCGTCCGCGAAGCTCGGACCGCGCAGATGCACCGGCGCGTCGTTGGAAAAGCCGATCGCCTCCCTGGGGATGCCCAGGAAATTCTGGTGCACCACGCCCTGGTCGGTTTCGTCGTGGAACGCCTGGATCGCGTATTGGCCCGGGGGGACACCGGCGATCTTGACCGTCGTCGAACCCGTCATCGCCTCGGCCGCGCCCGAATAGGGGCAGGAGGGCTTGAGGAAGGTGTCCCTGGTGCAAAGATCGACCCGGATGTGGCCCCGCGCGTCGGTGACGCCGTTCACCGACACCTCGACCATGGCCGCGCGCGCCGGCGCCGTCGCGATGAGGGTCGCGACGGCGATAAGGGCGATCGATGGGCCAGCCTTCGGCACGGCGCGCAATTCTCCGCGGGTTTTGGGGTGTGTGCCCAAGCGAAATAGTGGCCCCGCCCCCCGGGGTCAACCGAGCCTCAGGGTCGCGATCTGGAAGCCGCGCAGGTCAAGGGTGCATTCCCCGGCCTCCACGGGCGCCTTCTTGAGCCGGTCTTCGAGGGTGTTGCTGAGCCATGCGCTCGTCACCTCTGGACCCAAGGCGATCCTGGCGTTTGTCCGCCCGCCGGTGCTCTCGTAGAGGCGGATCACCCAGCCCTCGCCATCTTCGGCGGGCTTGATCGTGTCGATGACGACGCCGGCCGGCTCGGCCCTGACGAGCGGAGCTTCGAGGATCGCCGCGAGAGCGCCTCTCCCCCAGAGCAGCGGCCGGTTGAAGCGCGCCGCCTGGGCCACCGTTCCGGCGGACCGCCAGTCGCCCGCGTGCGCAAAGAGCGCGTAGGCGAAGCGGTGTTCTCCCAGGTCGGCGTGCGGATCGGGCGAGACCGCGCCGCGGACCAGGCTGATCGCCATCTTGTTTTCGAACACCGAAAAGCCCTGGCGGCAGTCGCTGAGCAGCGAGACCCCGAACCCAGGCTCGCAGAGGTCGATCCAACGCTGAGCCGGAGTCTCATAGCGGGCGAGGTCGGCGTCGGTGTTGGCGTGGGTGGGCCTCTCGACCGCCCCGAACGGGATCTCGAAGCTGGCGAAAGGGGAGCGGCAGGCCAGGGGAAAGACCGCCTTCACCAGGGTGCGCCGCTCCCGCCAGTCGATCACGGTGTGGAATTCCAGGATATCGGCGTCGGCGTCCAGCCGGATCGTCTGGACCATCGTGCTGGCCACGCCCAGCCGCCGCTCGAAGCGCGCTTCGGCCCGTAGCGGGCCCTGCTGGATCACCGCCGAGGAATGCGCGGCCGCGGCGTCCCGCGCCGTCTCCAGGGCGAAGGGATCGATGTCCCAGGCTTCGTATTGCGTGGGCCGGTCCTCGAAAAGCACGATCCGGTTGGCCTCGCCGGCGAGGGCCTCGCGGCCCGTCGCGAGGTGGACCAGGGAGCTCAAGGCCCCGCCCGCGGTGAGGACGGCGGCCAGCCGGCCGTTCTCCAGGCGGATCTCGCCGGCCTTCCCCTTGACGACTCTCACCGCCTGAGAGGGCTGCGCCACGGCGCCGGCGGCGAAGGGCGGGGCGGTGATGAACGAGAGTTCGCCCCCGGGCGGCGCGGCGACCTGCGCGCGCGCGAACCCGATGCTGTTGATCGGCCGGGCCGGCGAGGCGGCAGCGGCGCCAGGCGCGTCGAGAATGTCCGCCGCCCGCGCCGCCGCCGTTTCGGCCAGGCCCGTCAGCTCGCGAAGCGTCCGCTCATAGACCTTTGTGATGCTGCTGCCGGGAAGGATGTCGTGGAACTGGTTGACCAGAAGGGTGCGCCACAAATCCTCCATTTCGGAGCGGTTCGGAACGGTTTCATCCAACTCGGCCAGTTTCGCCGCCGTGGCAAGGAATTCCAGGTCCTGCAACCGCCCTTCGCACAGCCGGTTGAGCCGTTTGACCTCGGCCTGGGTGGTGTAGACGCCCCGGTGGTATTCGAAATAAAGCTCGCCCTCGATCACCGCCAGATCGCCCGCGGCGGTCTCCAGGCGATCGAAGAAGGCCCGGGGCGTGCGCATGCTGGTGCGCGGTGCGCCTTGCAGGTCGCCGGTCCGCCGAAGGGTCTCGATCATGGTTTCGTTGGGGCCGCCGCCACCGTCGCCGAAGCCGAACAGATAGAGACCGTCGTCCGTGCGGTCGGCGTCCTTGTAGTTGGCGGCGTGGTAGCGGAGCTCCTCGAGGCTCGCCATGCCGTTGTAGGTGTCGGCGGGCGGGAAGTGGGTCAGGACCTCGCTGCCGTCGATCCCCCGCCAGATGAAGCTGTGGTGCGGCGGGGCGGTGAAGCGGTTCCACGACAGCTTCTGGGTCAGGAAGCGCGTCATGCCCGCTTCACGCATGATCTGCGGCAGCTGGCCCGCGTAGCCGAAGACGTCCGGATTCCAGAAGATCGCCGAGCGTTCGCCGAACACCCGCTCGAAATAGCGCTGTCCGTACAGGAACTGTCGGCACAGCGACTCCCCGGAGGGCAGGTTGCAGTCCGGCTCGACCCAGCTTCCGCCCACCGCGAGCCACTGTCCGCCCCGCGCCTTGGCGAGGATGCGCGCGAAGAGGTCGGGATCGCTCTTTTCGATGACCCAGTACTGGTAGGCCTGGGAACAGGCGAACAGGAACTCCGGGTACTCCTCCATCAGGGCGACGGCGGTCGCGAAGGTGCGCTGGCACTTGCGGCGAGTCTCCTCGATCGGCCACAGCCACGCGGTGTCGATGTGCGCGTGGCCGACCGCCGAGAGTTCGTGGGTGACGCCGCCGTTGCGGACCTTCAACAGTCCCGCCAGGATCTCCCGTCCGGCGGGCCATGTGGTGCGATCGTCCGGGTCCAGATGATTGCACACTCGGTTGAGTTCATGGAGCAGCTTGCCGGCCCATCGCGTGTCCAGGGCCGGGCGGACGAGCGCCCCGGCAAGCCCGCCGAACGAGCGAGCGCTCTGCGCCGGCGTCCGATCAGCCTCGAGCTGGCGCAGGACATCGAAGTCATGGAAGAGCGTCCATGCCTCGGGGTCGAACCGCCGCACCTCGCAGGCCGCCAGGCGATAGGGCTCGCGCGCATCGCCGCCGGCCGACCCGCCCTGGGTGACCCCGAACGCCCGGTTGCAGGCGACCTCGACGTGGAAGGTCAGCCGCTCGCCACCAGCGGCGCGAGCCAGGAGCGGCGCATTCGGCCGGCCGATGTTCAGCCCCCGGGATGAGCGGCCATCGAGCCACAGCAGGGCTTCGGAACGCGAGTCCCAATGGAGGTCCACCCGCGCCCCGGCCCAGTCCTTGGGGACGACGACGGTGATCCTGAACCAGTAGGTGGCCCAGAGTGGCCCCAGGGGCTCGCCGATCTCGACCGGCCGCCAGTCGAGCCGTTCGGCCTCCTCCAGCCCGATCCTCGCCGTGGGGCCGGCCATTTCGATCCGCTCGACCGGCGCGCGCGCCGAATGGATCGACCGCTTCAGGCGCCGCGAGAAGTCGTGGAGGCGGTCGCGGGTATAGCCCGCATACCGGCCGCGGATTCTCGCCAGGTCGGAGGCGGGAGCATCCCCGGTCATCGGCCGCCTCGGAGCCAGCGGCCGCTATTTCGCCGGCGCGTGGTCGGCCTTGGCCTTCTGCAGATCCGGAGCATGGCCGGCCGGCATCGCCGTCGCCCCGGCCAGGGTCACCTGCAGCGCGGCGGCGGCGCGGTCATTGTCCATGATCTTCTGCATCACCGCCGCCCCGGCGCGCTCGAAGGACTCCCGATGTTCGACCACGTACTGCCGGGAGGTCCGATACCCTTCCAGCAGGCCGTTGATCTCCGGAATCACATGCCGGGCGACGAGGTCCCAGCTGCGCGCGGTGTTCTCCCGGTTGGCCCAGTCGTGGGCGAAACCAATCACCGTGCCAAACCCGCCCGATATTTCCATCAGTCTACGGATGGCCGCCACCAGATCGTCCGGCGTGCCGATAACAGCCGCCGAGCCGTCGGCGGTCGCCGTCTGGCGGACACCCTCCTCCGGGGTCGCGAAGGCGACCGCGCCGGGGCGCATCAGGGTGCCGACGTTGTATTCGTTGTGCCAGCGGAACAGGCCCTCCCTGGCCTGGGCCCGCGCTTCCTCCCGCGTCTCGGCGAGGTGCCAGGCCATGACCACCCGCCAGTTCTTTCGGTCGACCGTGCGTCCGGCCTTGGCCGCGGCCTCCTCGGCGAAGCTCCACTGGGTGGGCAGGGCCATCAGCCCGGCGCTGGACATCGAGCCGATGGAGAGCACCCCGGCGCCATACTTGCCGGCGAGGGTCATCCCCGAGGGGCTGATCTGGGAAGCGACCGCGAAGGGCAGGTCCTCCTGCAGCGGGAAGAGCTGCAGGCGCGCGTCGCGCAGGGTGAACCAGTCGCTCTGGTGGGTCACCCGCTCGCCGGCGAAGAGGCGCTTGATCACCCCGATCGCCTCGTCCTGGCGGTCGCGCTGCACCATCGGGTCGATCCCCAGGACAAAGGCGTCCGAGGGAAGCGCTCCGGGGCCGGAGCCGAAGATCACCCGCCCGCCGGTCATGTGGTCGAGCTGGACGATCCGCTGGGCGACGTTGAACGGGTGGTGGTAGGGCAGGGAGATCACCCCGGTCCCCAGGCGGATGCGGCCGGTGCGCTCGCCGGCCGCGGCGAGGAACATCTCCGGCGAGGCGATGGTCTCCCAGCCGGTGGAGTGGTGCTCGCCGCACCAGAATTCGTCGAAACCCAGCCTGTCTAGCTGATTGGCGAAATCGAGGTCGCTGCGGAACTGCAGCATCGGATGCTCGCCGATCGGATGGTGGGGCGCCAGAAAGGCGCCGAACTTCAGGCGGGACATGAGCGAAACCCTCTTTTCGTCAGCTGAGCGGGCCCGACGACTAATGGGTCGACCGCCGGCGGCAATCAAGCCCTTCCGCCGCCTCGCGCAGCGGGGAAGCGGGCTTCACAACCCGTTTTCCCCCGCGGAAGCGCTTAGGTATGCACACATCTCCGAGGACCCCCGAACCGCTCCTCCACCGCAGGGGGCGTGCGGATTCGCAGAACGGCGGCGGGCAAGCCACAAAACCCCTCGCCCGGAGGGGAGAGGGAGGGGCCCGCGCCGGAGGCGTGGGAAGGTGAGGGGTGACGGTCTTTGACCAATGGGGAGGCTGTAAGCGCAACCGTATTCGTCGCCTCGATCTGTGCTCAACCCCAAGCGGCGTAACCCCTCACCCTCCCATTGCCGCGCAATGGGCCCCTCCCTCTCCCTTCATGGAGAGGGTTTCCTGGGGCGATCCGTAGAGATG